>ERZ838839.50-NODE-50-length-143948-cov-16.183796_pt1 | contig 143948 bp, 111 predicted proteins | sample MGYA00519909_ERZ838839 | MGnify/ENA primary metagenome ERZ838839 (study PRJEB31850, sample SAMEA3708843) | human gut metagenome | biome: human gut; feature: human-associated habitat; material: faeces | place: China | collected 2014 ...
ACCCTCTGCTTGTAAGGCAGATGCTCTGAACCAGCTGAGCTAAACGCCCGATAGTCTCGTTCTCAATTGCGGTTGCAAAGGTACAACTAAATTTGTAATCTGCAAACTTTTGAGTTGTTTTTTTGCCAAAAAGTGAAAAAAGAGCACATTGAAGGGGGTAAAAATCTATCCAGCAAGGAAAATTCGCAAGAAAGAACCCACACAAATCAAATTATTGTACGTAACTTTGCAAGGCTAAAATGAAGGAAAAACAAATGGAAGAAACGTTTGCAAAATACATCAACGTCAACGGAGAACTGATGGATTTATCCCGCCCTCAGGTGATGGGTATTCTGAATGTAACCCCCGACTCTTTTTATGCCGACAGCCGTAAACAAGCGGAAGAGGATATTGTCAGCAGGGTACACCAGATTATAGAAGAGGGAGGACGCATCATTGACATTGGTGCCTATTCTTCACGTTCGGATGCCGAAGATGTATCTCCGGAAGAAGAGATGAAACGGCTGAAACACGGTTTACAGGTTATCCAAAGAGAATTCCCTGATGCCATTGTTTCTGTCGATACCTTCCGCGCCGACGTAGCCCGGATGTGCGTAGAAGAATACGGTACGGCAATCATCAATGACATTTCTGCCGGTGACTTGGATGCAAACATGTTTTCCACTGTGGCAAAATTGAAAGTTCCCTACATCATGATGCACATGCAGGGAAATCCACAAAACATGCAAAAGAATCCGCATTACCAGCATCCGGTTAAAGAAATCATCCTTTATTTTGCTGAAAAAATCGAGAAGCTCCGAGCTGCAGGTGTAAAAGACCTTATTATAGATCCGGGATTTGGTTTCGGAAAAACACTGGAACATAATTATGAGATACTGAACAAATTGGAAGAGTTCTCCATATTCCAACTTCCGATACTTGTAGGAGTATCCCGCAAATCAATGATTTATAAATTATTGGGAGGAGGACCTGAGAACGCTTTAAACGGAACAACTGCCGTACACGCCATTGCCTTGATGAAAGGTGCCAACCTGCTCAGGGTACATGATGTAAAAGCAGCCGTAGAGACCGTCCGGATTTTCAATGCCCTGCAAAACCAATGATTTAAGATACGAACTTCAACATACTTTTAATTATGCCTTTCGACATCTACATACTCAGTTTCAAAGATATACTCGACATTCTGCTGGTAGCCTTTCTGTTATACAAGTCCTACAAGCTGATGAAGTCGTCGGGCTCCATTAATATCTTCATCGGTATACTGGTATTCATTATCATTTGGGTAATCGTGTCACAGGTACTCCAGATGAGACTATTAGGTTCCATTTTCGACAAACTGGTAAGTGTAGGAGTTATCGCACTTATTGTCTTGTTTCAGGACGAGATACGTCATTTCCTATTGTCATTAGGTTCAAGACACCGCAGCAACAGCCTGTTCCGTTTCCTGAAAGGCAACAAAAAGACGGACACAGAAAAAGAAGACATCATGCCTATCGTGATGGCCTGCCTGAATATGAGTAAAGGAAAGGTAGGAGCACTGATTGTGATAGAAAAGGATTTTCCGTTGGATGACATTGTCCGTACAGGCGACCTGATTGATGCCAATATCAACCAGCGTCTCATTGAAAATATCTTCTTCAAGAACAGCCCGTTGCACGATGGAGCTATGATTATCAGTCACAAACGGATAAAAGCAGCCGGATGCATTCTTCCAGTTTCACACAACCTGGAAATCCCCAAAGAATTGGGACTTCGCCATCGCGCTGCCTTAGGTGTATCACAGGAAACCGATGCCATGGCTATTATTGTATCCGAAGAAACTGGTGGCATTTCCATTGCCTACCACGGACAGTTCCATTTGAAGTTAACGGCAGAAGAGCTGGAACGTATGCTGACGGCGGACAACCGGATGTAACTTCTCAATCCAACATCAGATTCATGTAAGGGAATTTCCCGTCAAACAACAGTCGGGTAAGTTCATTGATAGAAACCACTTGATAAGTCTTCCCTTTCAATTTACCTCTGGAATATGTTCCTCTTTCCAAGTTATACCACCCGTTATTTTGCGGAAGAGCCTCATCTCCTTCTACTTTAAAATAATGGTTTCCAGTCCATATTCCTGCCAACAATCTGAACAAGGCCTCTACATGAATGATTCTTGCCATCCCCAACTCATAAGGCTGACCATCAGAAAAAGAATAGCATTCCAATTCCATCAAGCCGTAATGAGAAGACAATCCACGCAGCATAGCGTGTTCAACGGTCTTATCCCTGCATACCACTTCCTTGATTATCAGTTTTTCCTCTTCCGGCAAACAAAAGCAAAGTCCCTGCAGCTCATCTTCCTCTACAGCACCCCACAAATGACCTCCCGACAATAGTAAATCCGCCAATATGATGTGGAAATCTTCCCAATTATGCTGTATACAGTTTTCACAATCAGACTGAAAATGGTCATAAAAACGGAAAGCAGCCCCGCATAAGGCACTTTCTGGAGGGATTTCAACCAGTTTCCACCGATTAGGAAAGTTTTCAACAGGTAAACAAGAAGCTGTTAATAACTTTTTTCTTCGTTGAAAACAAAGGGTATATCCCGAACGGGCATAGTAGCCTTGCAACCAATCTTCTGCAGGTATCAAAGTAGAAAACAACACCCCTTCCCGAAACATGCTTTGATGAGCTTGGGCCAGCAATTTTCGCATCACTCCCCGCTCCCGATATGCCGGATGTGTACAGGCACCCGAAATATAGGCTACCGGCACGTTCATGCCTTCATACGTCAACCGATACGGAATACGTTGCAAAGCAGCTATTACCTGCCCGTCCGATTCCATATACTCATTCAGGGAATCAGCATAGCGGCAACCGAAATAAAGATCCATGAACGCTTCCGAATCATGAAAGCAAGTTGCCCATAACCTTCTGACCTGCTCTTTCACACTCATTTCAACTCCGCCATATATTTTTCAAGAATCACTTCCGGCTGATAAGAAAGCTTGGCTTTCCGGAGGCCTTCCAATCCCAAATCTTCCTCCCGGTTAATATAGATGTACTGCGAAGGAATATGATTCGCAAACTCATGATTAATCATGGCGTACGCTCCCTCTACAGCCGTATTGGCTTTTTCCACACACGTATCGAAAGTCGTTTGATTGATGGGTGCCCCAAAAGTAAAGGCCACAATCTCATCCTCCACATAAAGCACTCCTCCAATCACGTCCAATTGCTCCAAATGCTGCAAGGCAGCCGTCATGGAGCGACGTTCGTTCTCCAAGGCCTGATTCTCCGCACAATTATTCGCCCGGCACCACTGAGTCTCCAATTCCAGACATGCGGGAATCAAGTCAGAAGTCAAAGGTTTATATGTATAATTCGGATAATTGCTCCTGAACTTATTCAAATGATTTCGTTTAGGCTGAAACTTTTTCCCTTTCAATGTGGACAAATCGGAACGCAGATAAATGTAATCAGCATAATCCCGGTCGGATACAAAATTAAACCGATCCGGGAAAGCTTTTTCCAATTCTGCACGCATATTGGCACATACACCCAACAAACGGAAAGAAGCTCCTTGACTTTTTGCATCTTCCATCAACGCCTCAATCACCGGACGAATATCACTTCCTTCACCTACAGGCATCATATAGGCCAGCTGTCCGTCTGCATAGAAACGAAACAGCAAAAAGCCATCCATTTCCGCAATCTCCGTCTGATACAGGAAACGCCAGCTGTACAGGTTCACAAACGACAAATCACAATTACGCCGTGGACTGCACAACGTATATTTCTGCACAGTTTCCTTATCACTCAGGTCTATCGGTTTAAATGCTATCATATAGGTGTTTCTTTTTCGTTTCGAACAAATACTTACATCTGAAGAAAATAACAAATCAGCCGGTCATTCAGTTCATTCCGTACAAAAGCAAAATCTTAATACAATCCTAAGATATGCAAAATTGTAGGTGAAAGCAAAGCGGTGAGAATTCCGTTCAAGGTCAATCCCAGACTTGCGTACGCACCATACTTGCCACTCACTTCCATGGCACGTGAAGTACCGACCGCATGACTGGCTGTCCCCATGGACAATCCCTGCGCAATCGGGCTGGCCACACGCCCTACCTGAAGCAATTTAAATCCACAGATTGCTCCAAACAATCCGACCACAATGACCACAGCAGCTGTCAGTGAAGGTATCCCTCCTACCGCATTCGATACCTCCATAGCAATCGGAGTGGTTACAGACTTTGGAGCCAGCGACATAATCACTTCCGGAGAAGCTCCCATTAACTTGGCAATAATCGTCACCGAAACCAGTCCGACCACACAACCGGCCAACTGTGAAATCAGAATCGGCATCAGCTGTTTCTTTATCATGCGCAACTGCAGGTACAAAGGTACCCCCAATGCCACAACGGCCGGCTTTAACCAAAATTCTACCAACGAACCAGCCTCGGAGTAAGTTTCATAAGAAACTCCCGTGAACTGAAGAAAACAAATCAACATGGCTATTGCCACAAGGATAGGGTTCAACAGCACCCATCCAGTTTTTTTCTGCAACAATTTTGACAAAAAGAAAAAACCAAACGTAATGGCCAGCAGAAAAAATTTATTTTCGAAAAAATCCATACTTACGAACCAATTGATGTACCCAACCTGTTACTACTAAAACCAAAATCGTGCTGACCAGCGTTGCAATTACAATCGGCCAGAACTGCGCCGTAATCACATCGAAATAGAGCATCAACGCCACTCCTGACGGCACAAAGAAAAATCCTAAATTTGCTACCAGAAAATTTGTAAGCCCCTGCACCCACTCCAGTTTTATCCAGCCCAGCTGAAGAAACAAAGTCAGCAACAGCATACCGATGATGCTCGAAGGAAGCTTAATACCCGTCAAATAAACAATCAGTTCACCTAACGCCAGACATCCAAAAAGAATAGAACACTGTCGAATCATAATACCTTTTATTTTATCTTGAAAACCGGTGCAAAAATACATAATCGGAAAAACCAATCTCCTTCTAAGCCACTTTTTATTCATATCTACAAGGGATGGAAAGGTTTTTGCATACTTTAAAGCAAAAAAAATCGCTTTTTGCAAACTAGATATTACAAAAATACCTATTTTTGCAGTGGAAAACAAAAAGCTCGTTACCGCACACAACAAGCATTTACAATTTAACATATAAATCATGGATTTAATCAGTGAAATCGTTGAACGCGCTAAAGCAAACAAACAGCGCATCGTGCTTCCGGAAGGAACAGAAGAACGTACTTTGAAAGCTGCCAATCAGATATTGACAGACGGTGTAGCAGACCTTATTTTATTGGGTAACCCCGATGAAATCATGAATCTGGCCAAAGAATGGGGATTGGGTAACATCCACAAAGCTACCATCATTGACCCGGAAAACAATCCTAAACAAGAAGAATATGCACAGTTGTTGTGCGAACTTCGTAAGAAAAAAGGTATGACCATCGAAGAAGCTCGCAAACTTGTGCTGAATCCTTTATACTTGGGCTGTCTGATTATCAAGGCTGGTGACGCAGACGGACAATTGGCTGGTGCACGCAATACAACTGGTGATGTACTTCGTCCTGCACTGCAGATTATCAAGACTGCTCCGGGCATCACTTGCGTTTCAGGTGCTATGCTGATGCTGACACACGCTCCTGAATGCGGAGACAACGGTGTATTGGTAATGGGCGACGTAGCTGTAACTCCTGTACCTGATGCCAACCAACTGGCACAAATCGCTATCTGTACTGCTCAGACTGCAAAAGCTGTGGCAGGTATCGACCCGCGCGTAGCCATGTTGAGCTTCTCTACCAAAGGTTCTGCTAAACACGAAGTAGTAGACAAAGTGGTAGAAGCATTGAAAATTGCAAAAGAATTAGATCCGGCATTGAAAATTGACGGTGAACTGCAGGCTGATGCTGCCTTGGTTCCAAGAGTAGGTGCAAGCAAAGCTCCGGGTTCTGAAATTGCCGGAAAAGCTAATGTATTGGTTGTTCCTTGTCTGGAAGTAGGAAACATCTCTTACAAGCTGGTTGAACGTCTGGGCCACGCTACTGCTGTAGGACCTATCCTGCAGGGTATCGCTCGTCCGGTAAACGACTTGTCACGCGGATGTAGCATTGACGACGTATATAAGATGATTGCCATCACTGCCAACCAGGCTATTGCTGCCAAGGCACAGTAATCATCCGATTCCGATAATTTATTTCCATAATGCCACTCACTTTTCTTGCAGAGTGGCATTATAGTTTTCATCATTACAAAAATATTTAATTAAGATATGAAAGTATTAGTACTCAACTGCGGTAGTTCTTCAATCAAATACAAATTGTTTGAAATGACTACAAAAGAAATCCTCGCACAAGGAGGTATTGAAAAAATCGGTCTTCCGGGTTCTTTCCTGAAGCTGACTTTGCCTAACGGCGAAAAGAAAGTGATTGAAAAAGACGTACCGGAACATACTACTGGTGTACAGTTCATTTTCGATACTTTGACTAACGCTGAATATGGAGCAGTAAGCAACCTGCACGAAATCAAAGCAGTAGGTCACCGTGTATTGCACGGAGGAACCAAGTTCAGCGGTTCTGTACTGATTGACGATGCTGTAATTGCAGCTGTAGAAGAATGCTGCGACCTGGGCCCGCTTCACAACCCAGCCAACCTGAAAGGTATCTATGCCGTACAGAAACTTCTGCCGGAAGTACCGCAGGTAGCTGTATTCGATACTGCATTCCACCAGACTATGCCGGACTACGCTTACCTGTACCCGATACCTTATTCATATTTCGAAAAATACGGTATCCGTCGCTACGGTTTCCACGGAACTTCTCACCGCTACGTTTCAAAGCGCGTATGCGAATTCTTGAACATCCCGCAGGAAGGTAGCCGCATCATTACTTGCCACATCGGTAACGGTGGTTCAATCGCAGCTGTAAAAGACGGGAAATGTATCGATACAACCATGGGACTTACTCCGCTGGAAGGCTTGATGATGGGAACTCGCTGCGGTGATATTGACGGTGGTGCCATCACTTACATCATGAAGAAAGAAGGTCTGACTCCAGACGAAATGTCTACCTTGCTGAATAAGAAGAGCGGTGTATTAGGTATTTTTGAGAAATCAAGCGACATGCGCGAACTGGAAGATGCAGTAGCTAGAGGTGAAGAACGCGCTATCCTGACAGAAAATATGTATTTCTACCGCATTACTAAATACATCGGTGCCTACGCAGCTGCCATGGGAGGTGTTGACGTAATCTTGTTCACCGGTGGTGTAGGCGAAAATCAGGCTACAGCCCGTGCAGGTGTCTGCAAGACATTGGGCTTCCTGGGCGTAGAAATTGATCCGGAAAGAAACAAAGTACGTAGCAAAGAAGCTATCATTTCTACAGACAGCTCTAAAGTAAAAGTAGTGGTTATTCCTACTGACGAAGAGCTGATGATTGCTACAGATACCATGAACATCCTGAACAACAAATAATCACAGGAATCCTAAAAGAGTTAAAAGAGGATACCTCCTGCAAAGGAATTCACTATCTTTGCGCCAGAAACAAAGGCAAAGAGAGATTCCCTCAGGAAGTATCCTCTTTCTTTTTGCCCACGTTCTAACTAATAAACGAAAAACCTTCTATTATGAGCAAAAAGATTGTAACATTTGGAGAAATCATGCTCCGTCTTACCACTCCCGATAACTTGCGCATCCAGCAAAGCCGTGACTTTCTGGTTAACTATGGAGGAAGCGAAGCTAACGTAGCCATCTCCATTGCCAACTTTGGCGGAGAGGTAGAATATATTACCCGATTACCGGACAATGCACTGGGAGAGACTTGTATCGCAGAGCTCCGTTCTCACAATATCGGAACTAAACACATTCTTTTCGGCGGACACCGCTTAGGTACCTATTACATGGAGAAAGCCGCTGCCATGCGTAACTCCAACGTTATCTACGACCGTGAGAACTCCTCATTCTCAGAACTGAAGCCTGGAATGATTAACTGGCGCGAGATTTTCAAAGACGCAGCCATCTTCCACTGGTCGGGAATTGATGCCGCACTGACTCCCGGATTGGCAGAGGTGTGCAAGGAAGCCATCGACATAGCCAAGGAAATGGGACTGACCATCTCATACGACATCAACTACCGGAAGAACTTATGGAACTACGGAAAAACAGCCCAGGAAGTATTACGCCCGCTCATGACCAGCAGTGACATCATGTTCGGAAGTGAAGGTGAATATGCTCTCGTTACGGGAATTCCTGCTCCCGGCTTCAAGACCACCCGAAGCGGTGAAAAATACGATACTGCAGCGTATGAGAAGTTCTGTAAGGAAATCAGCCAGCAGATTCCAAACTGCAAATACATCTACATCGCCCTGCGCAATGTAATGAGTTCAGAACACCACACTTTTGCCGGAGTGCTTTACGCACAAGGAGAAATGAAATACACCCGCGTATTCGATATTGACAACGTAATTGACTGTGTGGGAGTAGGCGATGCGTTCTGCGGTGCCATGCTTTATGCACAGAATGCATACGAAGACAACCAGAAACGTGTGGACTTCTCTACGGCTGCTTCCGTACTGAAGAATACGATTGCCGGCGACTATAACATGGTGAAAGTATCCGAAGTAGAAGGTCTGCTTGCCCGTCAGGAAAGTGGAGAAGTTGCTCGATAACTTACAATACAAACTCTATAAAAATTCAGGCGCTGAGAATGAACGTTCTTCCTCAGCGCCTGAATTATTTCTTACCTTTTTCAAACAGTATCACACCGAAGTTTCTCCTTCAATATACTGCTCCAGGAACATATTTTCTCCATCGAAAACCGCATACGAAAATTCGGTAATCCAGTCGCCCAGAATCATCATACGCGACGTACGGCTCAGCATCAAATCCAGCATAATGTGACGATGACCGTAAATAAAGTAATTAATGTCCGGATGACTCTTTAAATAGTCTTTAGAGAATAGTACCAGCGGTTCCTTATCCTCTCCCATATAATCAGGCTCACGCCCACCTTCCCTCTTCAGGCGACTGTGTTTGGCCCATTCCAGTCCAAACTCCACGCTCCATCGCGGATGAAGCATCGAGAACAATCGCTGCAAGGTCTTGCTGTGAAACATTGTGCGCAGCAGCTTGAACTTACGGTCATTATCACCCAGTCCATCACCGTGTCCTAAGAAAAACTCTTTCCCGTAAATCTCACAGGTCAGCGGCTCACGGTGCAGGATGACGCCGCATTCCTTTTCCAGATAGTCTCCACACCAGATATCATGGTTACCGATAAAAAAATGTACTTCCACTCCCAAATCAGTCAGCTCCGAGATTTTTCCCAAAAAGCGGGTATAGCCTTTGGGAACCACCAGCTTGAACTCATACCAGAAATCGAACATGTCGCCCAGCAAGTAGACGGCTGCTGCCCGATGCTTGATACTGTCCAAAAAGTTCACCAGCCTGCGCTCCTGCGTACGCCCGTGTGCAATGGCCCTCGAACCCAAGTGCGCATCCGAAAGAAAATACACATTCTTCATCGCATCCATAAGCCTTTTCTTACAAAAATCCTAATTCCAGTTTTGCCTCCTCGGTCATCATATCCTTGTCCCATTCCGGTTCAAAGACCAGATTGACCGTAGCGGCAGTCACTCCTTCCACCGATTCTACTTTCTGACGCACATCTTCCATAATGAAATCAGCTGCCGGACAGTTCGGGGCGGTCAAAGTCATGTCGATGGTCAATTCTCCGTTTTCCTGAAGGTCTATCTTATAAATCAAGCCCAGGTCGTACACATTTACCGGTATTTCCGGGTCGTATACGGTCTTCAACATATCTATGATTTTTTCCTCAATCTTCAACTTCGTTTCGTTGTCCATAATCTTTAATCTTTCAATCTTTATTCTTTCCGCAAACTTAGGGAAAAATCTCCATTTTTTCATCTTCGGCCGATAAAAAAAGACACTAAAGGCGGCCTTCATCCCCATAACTGTAATAATCTCCGTCCGAAACCACCACATGGTCAAGCAAGCGGATGTTCATGGTACGTGCAGCTTCCAGCAGCGCATGGGTCAGGCGGTCATCATCCTGACTCGGACGAATATTTCCCGAAGGATGGTTGTGACAAAGAATCATGGAAGTGGCCCGTTTCAACAGTGCCTCACGCAAAATACAGCGTACATCGACCTGCGTGGAGGCCAGTCCTCCCCGACTGATTTTAACCGTATCAATCACCTTGGCTGCCTGATTCAGCAGCATCACCCAGCATTCTTCCACCGGCAAGTCGCACATCAAGGGGTGAAAAAAGGCATATACATCCTGCGAGCTGGTGATTTTCTTGCGCTCAGAAGGTTCTTCCTCTCTTCTGCGCTTCCCCAATTCAGAGGCAGCCAGAATGGTCACGGCCTTTGCCGGACCAATTCCTTTATAGCGACAAAGGTCTTCCACCGTATATTTTCCCAACTCACTCAAACGGTTGTGACAGTCATCCAGCACCTTCCGCATCAGTTCTACCGCTGTTTCTTCTGTATTGCCGGAACCTATCAGGATGGCCAGCAACTCGGCATTGCTTAAAGCAGCCGGACCATGCAGCATCATTTTTTCCCGCGGACGGTCTTCTTCTGCCCACTGGGTAATGTTCAGTTTCTCGTTCATGCATCAATCTCTTAATAAAAACACCGACGAGCTACCGAACATCTTATTGGAGACAATGTCTTATTTATAAAATGTCTTTTCGAAAGCCGAGAAGGACTTTCCGCCACATATACAACGTTTCCACCACGCCCGCAAAAAGCCGGAACCGTAGCCCGTCAATTGTATAAACGCAGCAATAACAGATAGTGCACCAATTTTTATACTTTTATTGCGAATAGAAGCATCTATAAAAATAATCACAGCAAACAAAGCCAGCAAAAGCAAGCTCCACGGACAGATAAACGCAGCCAGCAGCACCAGCACGACTCCTACCGTAAACACAGCCGGAAGCAGATGCACGAGCTTCAATGATTCAGGGTATTTCTTATACAAATCAATGCGGGCGATACCGGAATTGTGTACTTGCTTGAAGAATTTCTTCAAATCCGTACGACGCTTATGCCATACCCAGGCTTCCGGGAACAGACGGCAACGGTAACCTCCTTTAAAAATACGGATACTGAAATCAATGTCTTCGCCAAAACGCATGGCAGAGAATCCGCCCAATGCCTTGTACACCTCGGCACGGACTCCCATGTTAAAACTGCGGGGATAAAATTTGTCCATTTTCTTCTTGCCGCCACGGATACCTCCCGTGGTAAAGAAAGAAGTCATGGCATAATTAATGGCTTTCTGTACATCCGAAAAAGAATCGTGTGCCCGATCGGGACCTCCGAACGCATCTGCCGATTCCCGCTGGAGTTCTGCTTCCACCGCAGCCAGGTACGTTTCGGGCAGGATACAGTCTGAATCCAGAATCAGCAGATACTCTCCGCGACTGCGCTCTGCCGCATAGTTGCGCGTCTGTCCTGGTCCTGAGTTCGGTTTCTCAAAATAGTGCACATCCAGCATTTCCGCATACTTCTCGACCACCTGCTTGCAAGGAATGGCAGAACCGTCTTCCACGACCACCACTTCAAAGTTTTGATATGTCTGACCGCACAGACTCTGCAACAGCTCATCCACTTCATCCGGACGGTTGTACACCGGAATCACCACAGAATACTTCGGATTCATCTTTTATCCTCCTTTAATCTTTTTCAATTAATACCGTAGCATAGGCTGAAATACCTTCCTCACGTCCGGTAAATCCTAATTTTTCTGTAGTGGTGGCCTTGATGGACACGTCGTCCACATCCACCTCCATCACCCGTGCCAGCACTTCCTGCATCTCCGGAATAAACTTTTTCAATTTCGGACGTTCGGCACACACCGTGGCATCCACATTACCTACCCGATATCCCTTTTCAGCAATCAGCTTCACCGTCTTTGCCAGCAGAATCTTACTGTCAATATTCTTGAAGTCGGCTGAATTGTCCGGGAAATGATAACCAATGTCACGCATGTTGGCAGCTCCCAACAAGGCATCGCAAATGGCATGAATCAACACATCGGCATCCGAATGCCCCAGCAAACCCATTTCATGTTCCAGACGAATACCGCCCAGCCAAAGTTCACGCCCTGTCACTAACTTGTGCACGTCGAATCCAAATCCTACTCTTATCTTCATCGTATGTAAAAATCAAGAAGTTTTTCATTTTCCAAAAATCCCTCCAGGTGGTTCCCGATTTGCACGGGACCTACTCCCACCGGTGTACCGGTAAACAACAAGTCACCGATTTTCAACGTACAGAAACGGCTCACATAAGCAATAATCTGGTCTACAGAGAACAGCATATCAGCTGTATTGCCCTGCTGCACCGTCTTTCCGTCAATATTCAGATGGAAATTCACTTTCTGTATGTCACCCAGCTTTTCCACCGGCACCCAGTCGCCAATGGCAGCCGAACTGTCAAAACCCTTGCACAGTTCCCAAGGCTTTCCTTCGGCACGGAACTTACGCTGCAAATCACGAGCTGTAAAATCGATACCTACCGTCACAGCATCGTAATAGCGATGAGCAAAACGTTCGGAAATATTTTTTCCCAGACGGCAGATACGCACCACCATTTCCGTCTCGTAATCCACCTGTTCACAAAAATCGGGAATAAAAAAAGGCTTGCTGTCTTTCAGCAAGGCAGAATCCGGCTTCATAAAAATAACCGGTTCCTGGGGCAAGGCTTCTCCTGCATGCAGTTCATGGCAATGCAGGCTATAGTTCATGCCTATAGCAATAATTTTCATGGAGTTATTTCTTTATAATTTCATTCAAACGGTTGAACATCACTGCCAGATGTGCATACAGTGACGTGTTTTGTACGACAATCGTTTCCGGCACACGGATACGGAAGGGGGTAAAGTTCCACACAGCCTGAATCCCCCCGGCCACCATCTTGTCCGTAATATCCTGGGCAATGTTGATGGGTACGGTCAGCACACCAATTTTCACCCCGTCCTTTGCCCGACGTTCTTCAAACTCGTCGGTATGATAAATGGGAATTCCCTCTACGGTCGTACCCACCAGATTCGGGTTAATATCGAATGCCCCTACAATCTGCAGTCCGAAATGTGACAGACCGGAGTCTCTGAGCAATGCTCCTCCCAGACTTCCCACACCAAACAGGTACGCCTTATGCAAATTCGTGAAACCTAAAAAGTCCTCCAGTACCTGAATCAGCAAGTCCACTTCATAGCCCACTCTTGTGCGTCCGGAAATATCCACATACGACAAGTCTTTGGCAATCTGCGAAGCATCGATATTTATCTGTCTGGAAATCTGTGTAGAAGATACATACTTCTCCCCTTTCTCTTTCATCAGCTTTGCATTCGAAAGATACCACGGGAGTCTGCGTAAAGTAGGCTCAGGAATCTTGTCCGTCATTTTACGACTTCGTACCGCCATTCGGAGTGTGTTCAATTAATCAATAATGCAAAATTAAACTATTTCTTGTAAACCCTGAACACGATTCCTGAAAAATGTCATACCTTTGAAGCAGATTAAATTAAATTCACATGAAAAAGAACGACTGGAAAGACCGTCTGAACATTGTATATTCCACGAACCCAGACTTCAGCTATCAGCTTGACGAAGAGGAAGAGCCGGCAACTGTCGACCCGAAGCAACAGAAACTGAGGGTCAGTATCGAGAAAAAAGGACGAGGCGGCAAGACCGTTACCGTCATTTCCGGATTTATCGGTTCGGAAGATGATTTAAAAGAACTGGGAAGACTGCTCAAAACCAAATGTGGTGTGGGAGGTGCCGTAAAAGACGGTGAAATTCTCATTCAGGGAGAGTTCAAACAACGCATAGTCGACCTGCTGAAAGCAGAGGGATTCAGCCAGACAAAATAGGCACATAAAAACGCCTTTACGTTTAAGACAAAACGTCAAAGCGTTTTAGTCAAAACGCACTTGCGTTTGAAAGAAAACGTCCTTGCGTTTTTCTTCAAACGCAAGGACGTTTTTTCAGTTTATCTTAAACTTCTTATTTTGAAGCAATTACTTTATCCAGCAAGGTAGCAAGTTCTTTCACCTTTTCCGGATTCTGCGATGCTACATTTTCTTTTTCCGTAGGATCTTTGCGAAGATTATACAACTGAGGTTCAGGCGCGTTACCCAGTTCAGTCTTGGTCCAGAATTCCAATGCAGGCTTATCACTGGGCTGAAGATATTTCCATTCACCCTGAATAATGGCCAGCGTATTGTTCAGGTTCTGTTCTACTACGTATTCACGGTCAGACTGTTCCTTTCCAATCAAAGCCTGCGAACGTGCATGACTGTCGGGGGCCACTCCTTTAGCCAACGGCATTTCCATGATTTCTGCCAGCGACGCAAATACGTCAATCTGAGAGAACAATCCCTGTTGCTTGCAAGGCTGCTGAATAGCTGCCGGCCAGCGTACAATAAACGGTACACGAGTTCCTGCCTCATACAAACTGTATTTTCCTCCACGGTAAATACCCATTGGCGTATGCCCGTTCAGCATTTCACGAGCCTGATCCTGATAACCGTCATCAATCACCGGACCGTTATCGCTGGTGAAAATAAACAAGGTGTTATCGGCAATACCCAGACTATCCAGTGTATTCATAATCTCACCAATGGTCCAGTCCAACTGAAGGATTACGTCACCACGGGTACCGAGACCACTCTTTCCGGCAAAACGCGGATGAGGAATACGCGGCACATGTACATCCTGTGTACCCATGTACAAGAAGAACGGTTTATCGGTAGACGAACAGATAAAGTTCTTCGCTTTTTCTGTGATGACATCGGCAATTTCCTCATCATTCCACAAGGCAGACTTACCTCCCGTCATCCATCCGATACGAGGAATGCCGTTGATAATGGTATTGTTATGTCCCTGACTAGGTTTCAGTTTCACCAGTTCCGGATTCTCTTCACCCGTAGGCCAGTCGCCCACCTTATGGTCATAGCTGACAGTAATCGGATCGGAAGGATCCAGTCCGGCCACTCTTCCGTTTTCCACAAACACACAAGGCACACGGTCTACCGTAGCCGGAATAATAAATTCATAATCAAATCCGATACTCTGAGTATTCGGCTTGATGAGCCCGTTAAAATTAGTTCCCCCAACAGGTCCCAGTCCCAAATGCCATTTTCCGACCGCACCGGTATGATAGCCCGCTTCATGGAACACATCAGCCAGTGTGACACATGTAGTATCAATAATCAGCTCAGAATTACCCGGAGCGATACCTGTATTTTCCTTTCTCCACGGATAACATCCGGTCAACATACCGTAACGCGACGGAGTACTCGTAGCCGAAGTAGCATAGGCATTGGTAAACTGCACTCCCTGAGCCGCCAGTTTATCAATGTTCGGCGTAGAAATCTTCGTAGCCCCGTAACAACTCAAATCACCGATACCCAGGTCGTCCGAATAAATAAAAATCACATTCGGACGCTTCAGGTTAGGAGCTTCCTGCTTCTGCGCCTGACCACATCCGGACAGTCCCGCCAATCCGGAAAGGGCAGAAATACAAACTAAAAGGTCTTGTTTCATCTTTTTATATTTAGGTTAGTAAAATACACGTCATTCTTCTCCCTGCCGGTAAGCCATCGGTGTCAGTTGATATGCCTTCTTGAAAAGCTTACTGAAATAGCGGGGTGAACTGAATCCTGTCTGATCGGAAATCTGGGTTACATTCAGTTCCGGATTGTTCCGTAAAAGGAACGCCGCTTTTTTCAATCGTAAGGTAATAAAGAAGTCATTAGGCGTCTGGCCAGTAATCGCCTTGATTTTTGCATACATTCTCGTACGCGAAACCAGCATTTTCTGGGCCAGCATATCAATGGTAAAATCAGAATCATCCAGATGTTGCTCAAATACAGCAATCACCTCGTCAAGGAATTCCTTATCCAGCGGATTCGTGGCCAACACCGGAGTCTCCACTGTAGGTTGCTTGGTGAAATACTCCTGCAACTTACGGCGGTTATTCACCAGATTATTACAACGGAATACCAGCAAACGAGAATCAAAAGGTTTCGTGATGTAATCATCTGCTCCGATTTTCAATCCTTCCAGATTCTGTTCTATTTCAGTACGAGCCGTCAGCAACACTACCGGAATATGACAGGTATCCAGGTTTCCTTTCAATTGCTTCACCAACTCAATACCCGACATGCGCGGCATCAGCACGTCGCTCAATATAATATGCGGAGAAGCCTCCTCTACCTTTTCCAGCGCATCCTGCCCGTCGACTGCAGTCGTCACCTCATACATACCCTCGAACAACTCAGCCAGCATACGACGAATAGAATCGTTATCTTCTACAATCAAGATATGAGGACGGAAGCCTTCTTTTTCTCCTACGAAAGTTTCTTCTGTCTCAAAGGTTTTCTCAGATAATTCCGTATCTAATTCTTTTTTCTGCTCATCAAGCGTCAACTGGCTGACTATAGTATTTTCTCCTTCTTCAAGAATTTCATCCGCAGTATAAAGTTCCTTGCCCAATGGTATACGTACAATAAACTTAGCCCCCTTACCCTGGGCGCTTTCCACTGAAATCTTTCCATGGTGAAGTTCCACGATACCTTTGGTCAAAGCCAGTCCAATACCCGTTCCTGCATTAATCTCTGTATCCACTGAACTTTGATAAAAACGGTCGAAAATCTTATCAATGTCCGCCGGCTGAATACCACTGCCATTATCTTCCACTGAGAACCATGCTTCTTCATCGGTCTTGCCAACCTCCATGACAATTCTACCTTGGGAAGGTACGTGCTTCACGGCATTCGACAACAGGTTGTTTATCACCTTGCGCATCTGTTTCCAGTCGAACCATAGTTCTATTTCATCCTGCGACTTGTGAAATTCCAAATGTATCTGCTTGCTTTCGGCATAAGGCTGGAAAAGCAAATAAGTCTCATTCAGGAAGTTGACCAAATTCATTCGACACACCTTCAATTTCATCTTTCCCTGTTCCTGCTTCCGGAAGTCCAGCAACTCACCTATCAGTTCCTTTAACTGCACTCCGCTCTTATAAGCCAACAATACATTTGAATAAACAGAAGGAGAAAGCTGAGAGGTCTGCATCAGTTTTTCCAACTGCCCGATGATAAGGGTAAGCGGAGTACGAAACTCATGCGAAATACTGGTAAAGAAACGCAATTTATTCTGATTCAGGCGCTCTATATCCTGCAAATGGCGTTGTTCATAGGTCAGTGACGCCTGTAGTTTTACACGGCTCTGATACATCCGCATCAAATAATACACGATTCCTCCTACTATCAGGGCATAAAGCAGAAAAGCCCAGTTTGAAGCATAAAATGGAGGCTTCACCACAATTTCCATGCTGATGGGACTGCTTAGGCTCTTCGGATTGGACGAACGCACCCACAATGTATACGTTCCCGGATTTAAGTTCGTATAGGTAATAACAGGGCGATCTCTCACCATGGTCCACTCCTTGGAGAAACCTTCCAACAGATATTCCATTGGTTCCTTATTCTCCGGGATATAGTTATTGGTAGCAAAATAAATGCTGAACATATTCTGGTCGGCACGCAAAGTAATTTGTGACGTATGGTTCAAAGCACGCTTTAAAATACCAGAAGCATCATTGACTTTTATTTCCTTGCCATTTACTACCAGACGGCTCCACATAATAGAATAAGGCTTCGAACGGTAATTTAAGCTGTCAAGGGCAAACATCACCATTCCGGAAGTACCACCTAAGAACACCTCTTTTTTCTTTGACATGAATAAGGCATTCTCATTTAAAGAATACATCGGGAAACCATTCTCCGACAAATAGTTGCGTATAATTCCTTTACGGTAATCAAAGCAGGAGAATCCCTGATTGGTTATCATCAGCAGCTCCCCACGCTCTCCTTCACAAACTTTATATACACAGTCGCCAGGAAGGCCGTTACTTGCCATATCATAGTTCCGGAAGGTATTCGTTTTCTGGTCCAGACAATCCAATCCACTACCTGAAGTGGCAAACCAGATTTTATTCTCGTTGTCACAGAAAATACTGTTCACATTGTTATTGCTGATACCTGACTCTCCGTTACGATATACATAGTGAAGCAATTCATCCGTCTTCAAATTATACGAGAAAACACCTTCACCGGTTACAGCCATCCACAGAACTCCATTCCGGTCAAACTCCAGATCGGCTACCATGCGAATCAGTTTTCCCTCCTTATGGTTCAGGAACAGCTGGCGACATTTTCCGGTAGTCCGGGAAAACAAGCAGACACCAGCCTGTGTAGCTACCACCAGACTATCTTTATAAGGTACAATATCGCGTACAATATCCGATGGAATGGTTTCCTTATCTCCTTCTCTCTTTCGATACACTGTAAATCGTCCGGTCTTTATATCCAATTTATTGATACCTCCCAAGTGCAGTCCCAACCATATACAGTCTTCCGCCTCATCATACCAGATGGATTTCACATTATTATGCGAAATGCTATTGGCAGCCGGACGATGAACAAACCACTCGAAAGTACCTTTTTCCGGATCAAACCGATTCAATCCTCCTCCCTCCGTACAAATCCAAATATGCCCTCTCTTATCTTCAAGCATATTTCCTACAATCGGACTGCTCAGTCCTTCAGAAGGATTGTCTTCTTTCTGGAAGAAACGATATATGGCATATTCCGGATTAAAATAGTTCACCCCGCCAAAATAAGTTCCAGCCCAAATTGTCCCCTGACCATCCTTCCGGAGACACCATACAGAAGAATGAGTCAGTCCATACGAATCAACCCCTTCGCTGTAGTGTTCCACACGGCCTGTACGGGTATCCAGGCAATCCAGTCCGGCTTCAGTCCCTATCCAAAGACAACCCTTGTTATCTTCTTCGAAACAGCGTACAAAATCAGAAGAAAGGGACGATTTGCCTGATAGCAACGCACGTATGTTACGCACTGTCCCTTTATTGTCAAAAAGGAAAATACCTCCGCTCCACGTACCAACCCAGATATTATGAGAAGAATCTTCAAATATAGACGACACATGCTGCCCGTTTACAAGATGTACAGGCTGCACGCCTTCTGCCCAACGATAAAGGCCATCGTGCTCTGTCCCAATCCACAGACGTTTTGACGAATCGAAGAATAAGGAAGAAATGTTTCCGTTATCAGAAGGAAGCCGAAAAAAGCTGTCAAAATTACCACTCTCTTTGTTGTAACGAAAAACCTCATTTCCACACGCTATGTAAAGCCCGTCATGATAGGTAATAGCATCCACCTTTCCACTGAGTAGTGTAGCAAATCTGCGGGTATCCATATCAAAACTGGCCACCCCTTCCATACACAATAAATAAAGATGTCCTTCCCCGTCACCCGTAATGCGTAACAAATGATTTGAGAACAAGCTATACGGATTGTTCTTTTCCAGCCGGTAGATTGTAATGTCATTTCCATCATAACAATTCAACCCTTCACGCGTACCAATCCATATCAGGTTATTTTCATCTACATAAATATCGTTTACTGATATTTGCGACAAGCCGTTATCAGTAGAAAGATGCTTGAATGTTATATTTTGAGCAGCCAGACGAGGAAATAGTCCGACTAACGCCACTAATAAAAGACAATTAAAAAGTATTTTCTTCATTTTCCTTAGATCCGTAGAAGCTATTACTTGCAATATTCGATAAAAATCCTGAAATATACAAGTCCATAAAAACAAAATATACAATATACATACACCAATTGTACAATTTAGGGACATCAATCCCCCTAAAAATTCTTTTATTTGTTTCTTAGTAAATTTCAATTCAGAAAACCATTTTAAATATAATGCTATGAAATATCTTATTTCAATCTTGCTTATAGCTACATCACTAATTGGGAAGGCTGAAAAATACAGCTTTGAAAAAGGAATTCCTACACAATTTCAAGTATCAGAAAATTCCCAAATAGAACTCAGCCCGCTTTATTACAAGGATGGGACAAAAAGTTTACAGTGGAACTATCAGTCACATTCCTTTCTGACACTAGATGCCCCACTTACATTAACGTCAAAAACAGAAAAGAATTACGGTATCACATTATGGATTTATAATGAAAAGATACAAAACGACTCACTTGTCTTTGAATTCTTAAATGAGAAACAGCAAGTACAGTATAAGTTCAGTTTCCATCTGACAGCTATTGGGTGGAGAGCTTGCTGGATTGGATTTGAACAGATGAAAGGAAAAAAGGAAGACAAGAACCTAACAACTTGTCGAATCACAGCACCTGCACAGAAAGGCAGAATTTTTCTGGACAGACTTACGTTTCCTGTAAAAAAAATGAATGCCCGTACAACTCCCGATATGCAAATGCCAGAAAATAACTCGTTAGCAAACAGAGACCTATGGCACTGGTGCAGACTTTGGGAATGGGAACAATATGAACGTCCCACTACGAATAATATTTCGCTCACAAGCTCAGATAAGAAGGACTTACAAAAGATAGCACAAAGATTAACCGAATACTGCCAGGAAAATCTGTCAAAGAAATTCATCAAAAAGGCAAGCTCATTATATGAGGAATGTCACATCGAAAAATCAGGTAATGGCTATACAGGAAAACCGCTTGTTGCCCCTGATGAAAAAACATCACAAGATATTACGTGGCAATACATTGAAAACATGCTGAGCGGATTTGCAGCAGACTATCTGAAAAATGGGAACGACCAGGCAAAAGAGCTTTATTTCAACACATTCCGTTATGCAATCAACCAGGGATTTGCCTATGGTAGTGGAATGGGTACAAATCATCATTATGGTTATCAGACCCGACAGATTTATATCTCAGCCTGGCTGATGAGAAATGAGATCTATCAACAACCTGATAAAAAAGAGATTTTAGATATGCTTACTTACTGGTCTGGTATTCAAGAAACAAGGAAACCTTACAAAGAAGGTAGAGATGAATTACTGGACACTTGGCATACATTACTCATTCCCAAAGTAGTAGCTGCTCTTCTTCCTGAGAAAGAAACAGAGCAAATGTGTCAGATGAAGCAGCTATCGGAATGGCTTTCTACCTCATTATGTTTCACTCCTGGAACATTAGGAGGAATAAAAGTTGACGGAACCGCATTCCATCATGGAGGATTCTATCCGGGATATACAACCGGAGCACTTGGAGCTGTAGGCAGTTATATTGGCTTTACCCTTGATACCCCTTATCAAATCAGCCCGACAGGACGAAAAGTATTCCGTACGGCATTGGAAGGCATGCGTAATTATTGCAACCTACAAGAGTGGAGTCCTGCACTGGGGGGACGCCATCCGTTCAGTGGAAGAATGGAGAAATCAGACATCGAAGCATTTGCCAAACTTGCATTGGCAGAAAAGCCTGAAGGAAAAGAATTTGACCCACAACTGGCTTCAGATTATCTTCGCCTGCAAACAACTTCTACTCCATCAGGAGAGTTCTTTCGTTCAAAAGGATGTCAACCAGCGTCGAATCCGGAAGGTTTCTTTGTTTTCAATTATGGTTCAGCCGGAATCTATCGTTACCAACAATACATGATTACCCTGAAAGGATATAACACCGATGTGTGGGGAGCCGAAATCTACCAGAAAGACAACCGCTACGGACGTTATCAAAGTTATGGAGCTGTACTGATTATGGGAAATGGACACCCTGTATCCAGAAAAGGAAGTGGCTTCAAGGAAGAAGGCTGGGACTGGAATCGCATGCCTGGTACAACTACCATCCATCTTCCATTTGAATTGTTAGATAGCCCCCTCAAAGGTACTAACATGGCACGTTCTAAAGAGAATTTCTCAGGAAGTACATCCCTGGAAGGGAAATATGGCATGTTTGCTATGAAACTTATGGAACGTGAACTGAAAAACTTCACTCCTGATTTCGTAGCACGCAAGTCGGTAGCCTGCTTTGGCAACCGAATTATCTGTCTGGGAAGTGGTATCTCGAACAGTAACGTAAACTACCCCACAGAAACGACCTTGTTCCAATGTGCATTACCGGCAAAATACCAACCTGCAGTTTTAGAAGATTCTTGTACACTGAGAGATCCTTTCGGTAATTATTTTTACATACAAAAAGGAAAGTCTCACCAGACAGAAGGCTTGCAACATTCATTTCATAATAAAAGCCGGAAAGCAACTGAAGGGAAGTTCCTTACAGCTTGGATAGACCATGGAAAGGCTCCTCAAAATGCAGAATACGAATATTTAATTCTGCTCCGCCCTACAGAAAAAGAAAGAAAGGAAGCCAGACAAAGCTATATCATCAAGCAACAGGATTGTCAGGCCCACATTGTATTTGACAAACTCACACAAGTGACAGCCTGCAGCTTTTTCGAGTCATACCAAAATGCAAAGGCAGACCTGATACAACAAGCAGATGCTGAAACACTTGTCATGTACAAGAAAAATGAATCAGACATCCGGCTCAGCATTTGTTCTCCCAACCTGAATATTGAGGAAAAAACTTACACGACCTCTCAGCCAAGCCGACCGGTCGTAAAGCAAATTACGATAAAAGGAAAATGGAACTCCACAGGAAATCCCCAAGTCAAACTTCAAACAGATAAAGAAGGTAATACATTAATTCAAGCAACCTGCCAACATGGGCAACCGCAAGAAATCACCTTAAAGCCTGTTTCACAAACAGAATAAGACGCTTTTTGGACAATTTTACCCTATAAAAATCAAGTAATAAGCCTAATTTTGAAAACAAATTCAAAACAATCTTTTTAATACAACCTTTTATGAAGATCAAACAGCACTTAGGATTCATCAGCATGCTGGCCATCGCTTTTACTGCCTGCCAGCAAAAACCAGCGGAGACAGACAACTTCCTGGAAAATGAAATCAAAAACATCGAAGCTCAACACACTTTGCAGACTGACCTGATTGAAAAAAGTGGTAAAATCTTGAACCCTCGTACCATCGACGAAAAGGGAAATATCGTATATGTACCTATCGATGACTGGACCAGTGGTTTCTTCCCTGGAACAATGTGGCTGGATTATGACCTGACTAAAGATGAAAAATGGAAAAAACTGGCTGAAAAATATACAGAAGACCTGGACTCTGTGAAATACCTGAAATGGCATCACGATGTAGGCTTCATGATTGGATGCAGCTACCTGACCGGATACCGTTTGTGCAAGAAACCTGAATACAAAGATGTCATCGTGACTGCTGCACAATCTCTTTCTACCCGCTTCCGTCCGGTAGCCGGAGTTATCCAGTCTTGGGATGCAGACAGAGGATGGCAAGGTGAACGCGGATGGGAATGTCCGGTTATCATCGATAACATGATGAACCTGGAACTCCTGTTCGAAGCAACTCGTCTTTCTGGTGATTCTACCTTCTATAACATTGCAGTATCGCATGCAAATACAACCATGAAGAATCACTTCCGTGCAGACAACAGCTGCTACCATGTAATTGACTATTCTCTGAAAGATGGAAGCGTAAGAAACCGTCACACTGCACAAGGCTATGCACATGAATCAGCATGGGCTCGCGGACAAGCATGGGCCGTATATGGATTTACTACCTGCTACCGTTATACTCATGACAAGCGTTATTTGGATCAGGCAGAAAAAACACTGAACTTCTATCTGAATGATAAGAATTTGCCGAAAGATTTGATTCCTTATTGGGACTTTGATGCTCCGGAAATCCCGAACGAACCAAGAGACGTTTCTACTGCAGCATGTATTGCTTCTGCATTGTATGAAATGGATGGTTATTGTCCAGGAAAGAATTACAAGGAACTGGCGGATAAGATTTTGAAGAACTTATCAGGTCCTGACTACAAAGCAAAAGTAGGAGAAAACGGAAACTTTATCCTGATGCACTCAGTAGGAAGTATCCCTCACGGAGCTGAAATCGATGTACCTCTGAACTATGCAGACTACTATTACGAAGAAGCATTGATTCGTAAGAGAAACATTGAAAACAATCAGCCATTCTCTTTCGTAAACGAATAAAACCATAAACAACAATAGCCATGAAACACCTTCCCTACTCACTAATAGGGGGAATCGGATTGCTTTCATTGCAAAGTTGTGCCAGCAAACAGCAAGTTGCTGAACAAGAGTACCCCAATGTCATTTACGTATTTCCAGACCAATATCGTAACATGGCAATGGGGTTCTGGCATGAAAATGGATTTAAAGAACACATTAACTTTGCAGCCGATCCGGTACACACCCCTCACATTGACAAATTTGCAAAGGAATCACTGGTACTGTCTTCAGCCATGAGCAACTGCCCGCTGAGCAGTCCGCACCGTGGCTCTCTGCTCACTGGTATGTATCCGAACAAGAGTGGAATTCCTTTGAACTGTAATTCGACACGCCCCATCAGCTCACTTCGCACAGATGTGGAATGTGTAAGCGACGTATTCAGCAAAAACGGTTATGACTGTGCCTATTTTGGTAAACTGCATGCGGATTTCCCAACTCCCAATGATCCGGAAAATCCTGGAGAGTATGTAGAAACCAAACGCCCAGTATGGGATGCCTATACACCGAAAGAGCGTCGTCATGGATTTAACTACTGGTACTCTTACGGTACATTCGATGAGCATAAGAACCCCCATTATTGGGATACAGACGGAAAACGTCATGACCCGAAAGAATGGTCTCCGCTTCACGAAGCCAAACAAGTCATTTCCTACCTGCGTAATGACAAGAACCAACGTGACCCGAAAAAACCGTTCTTTATCATGGTCGGCATGAATCCCCCTCATAGTCCATACCGCTCTTTGGACGACTGCATGGAAGAAGACTTCAATCTGTATAAAGACCAGCCAATTGACAGCCTGCTGATTCGTCCCAATGCAGACAGACAGCGGGAAAAAGCTGAATCGGCCCGTTATTATTTTGCATCTGTCAGTGGAGTAGACCGTGCTTTCGGACAAATTCTGGATTGCTTGAAGGAGCTGAAACTCGATAAAAATACAATCGTAGTATTTACCTCCGACCATGGAGAAACCATGTGCAGTCAGTTTACGGATGACCCCAAAAATTCACCGTATGCTGAATCCATGAACGTGCCATTCCTTGTCCGTTATCCACAGCACATACGTCCCCGTGTTGACAACTTGTTGTTGTCTTCACCAGACATTATGCCTACCCTGCTGGGACTTTGCAACTTGGACAAGGATATTCCAGCAAACGTACAGGGAAGTAATTACGCACCGATTTTCTATGAAGATTCCGTGCAGACCGTCGCTCGCCCTACGGGTGCTTTATACATCCAAAATATGGATGGAGATAAAGATAAAGACGGAAATGTCATTTCTTATTTCCCCCGTTCCAGAGGTATCAAGACGCAGCAGTACACATTGGCATTATACATCGACAGAGAAAACAAACTGACAAAAACTCTTTTGTTTGATGATGTCAAAGATCCTTATCAGCTGCAAAATCTTTCACCGGAAGAGCATCCGGAAATTGTGAAAGAACTTTACCAGGAACTGGCAAAACAATTAAAGGAAATTGATGATCCCTGGTATCAGCAAAAGATACTTTCGGATATTCTTCCTTATTAAATTACCTCATAAAAAAATCCGGAACTGAAAAACAGCTCCGGATTTTTTATGATAATATGGTACTTTGTTACTCTACTTGTCCCAACTGATTGCCATATTCCATTTCACCCTGCACGACAAAGAAAATTGCATCCGGGTCAAACGGGCCCATTCCATCCTTGGCAGACTCTTTAACGATGTAGTTCACAATCTCATCCTGATCGATGTTGATATACCCTTCATCGTCCGGCTGTGCATCCAGACAACCACTCGTGGTATAATAATCTACAATCAAATCTAAGATGTAATACAAATCATCGTCCGAGAAAGCCTCTTTCATGTCCTGAGGCAAATAGTTCTTTATGAACTCGATGGTTTTTTCATCGTCCTCATCTTCCAACAAGAAATCGTCTTCCATTCCCATAACTTATCTGTTTTTAGTTATTTCAACAAAGCTTCTACCTTTGCCTGCAAAGCAGATTTAGTGGTAGCTCCTACTTGTTTGTCCACAACTTCTCCGTTCTTGATAAACAATACGGTAGGAATGTTGCGCACACCAAACTGTGCAGGAAGGTCTGCATTTTCGTCTACATCGCATTTACCGATATTTACCTTATCCTTATACTCTTCTGCCAGTTCTTCGATATATGGAGCAATTTGCTTGCAAGGACCACACCATGTAGCCCAAAAATCCAACACCACTGGTTTACCTTCAGCTACAATAGCCTCAAAGTTGTCATCTTTAATATTCAATGCCATAATTATCTATGTTTTTAAGTTCTCTACGCAAATATATACTAATTTATTTTATAGTCCAACAATGGCTGGTTTTTTAAATAGTTGACCAGCTCTTTCTGTACAGAAATCTTCATCGTGCGTGACATCAGATTTACATACATCTGCCCGTCTTCATCCCGAACCAGGAAATGAAGTTCGGCATTACCCGGACTGTCTTTCACCAAAGAAGAAAATTCCATGATCAACTGATCATCAATAGCTGAAAGCGGAGCCGTTACCGTCAGTTTTTCTACTACCCTCTCCTTCACTTCAGGAAGTAGTTCAATACTGTTGATTTTCACTTCCCACTCCTCCTGTTTCCACTGCTTGGGCTGACACTTTCCTTTCATGAAAAGGAACATACCTTCCATGAAGAAGTTCTTCTTTTCCACCCATTCGTTACCGAAGAAAGCAAATTCTGCCGTACCTGAATAATCTTCCACTTTTGCAATTCCGTAAGGCTTTCCCGTCTTAGTATATCCTTCACGTACTCCAGTCACGATTCCTCCCAGCACCAGGTCATGGTTCTGCAGCGGGGTCAAGTCGGTCAGTTCGGCCATGTGTACGTTGCACACATTTTCCAGAATCACGGCAAACTCATCCAGCGGGTGAGCCGACAAATAAATTCCTACCAAATCACGTTCTTTGTTCAAGCGCTCCAAATCGCTCCACGACGGTGCCGGCACAATCTCCGGAGTAGCTACTTCTACCTCATGTTCTCCCCCAAATAGAGAATTGGCAGCGGCGGCCTTATCCAACTGGTATTTGTTACCATAACGCACCAGTATATCTGAAAAGGATTCATCCTTCGCATTTTTCACAAAGAAATCCTCACGCTTGATACCAGAGAAACTATCAAACCCACCGGCCAATGCCAGGTTTTCAATATTCTTACGGTTACAAGCCGACAGATTTACACGCTGCACAAAGTCAAAGATATTTTTAAACTCACCATTCTTCCGTCTTTCTTCCAAAATACTCTGCACAGCCGACTCTCCTACTCCCTTAATGGCTCCCAATCCGAAACGGATATCACCGTGATAATTGACAGAAAACTTCAGGTTACTTTCATTCACATCCGGTCCCAGCACCTTTACGCCCATCGACTTGCATTCATCCATAAGCTTCGTGATTTCAGTAATGTTCGAAATGTTCCGGCTCATCGTAGCCGCCATGTATTCTGACGGATAGTTGGCTTTCAGATAGGCCGTCTGATAAGCCACCCACGAATAACACGTGGCATGCGACTTGTTGAACGCGTACGAAGCAAACTTTTCCCAGTCTGCCCAGATTTTCTCCAGCACCTTAGGGTCATGTCCGTTCTTCTTTCCACCTTCAATAAATTTCGGCTTCATGTGATCCAGCTTGTCACGCAACTTCTTACCCATAGCCTTACGCAAGGCATCCGATTCACCACGCGTAAAGTCGGCCAGCAAGCGTGACAACAGCATCACCTGCTCCTGATACACCGTAATGCCATACGTATCCTTCAGGTATTTCTCCATTATAGGAATATCATACTCTATCGGCTTCCGTCCGTGCTTGCGGTCGATGAAGTCCGGAATGTAGTCCATCGGTCCCGGACGGTAAAGCGCGTTCATGGCAATCAAATCCTCAAACGTACTGGGCTGAAGCTCGCGCAAGTACTTCTGCATGCCCGCCGATTCAAACTGGAAAGTTCCGATAGTCCGTCCTTCACTGTACAAGCGGTAAGTCGCAGGGTCGTCAATCGGTATCTCATCAATGTTCAACACAATGCCCTTGCTCTGACGAATATTCTCAATGGCTTCTTTAATGATAGACAAGGTTTTCAAACCCAGGAAGTCCATCTTAATCAGCCCTGTATCTTCAATCACCGAACCTTCGTACTGGGTGACCAGCATCTTTTCACCGGTTTCCTTGTCGTCGGCCGTGCTGACCGGTACCCAGTCGGTAATGTCATCACGACAGATAATCGTACCGCAGGCATGTACACCCGTGTTTCGCACATTACCTTCCAGCATCTTGGCATATTTGATGGTATCACGCAACACCGGATTCGGAGATACTTCCGCTTCCTGCAGTTCCGGCACGTAAGCAATGGCATTCGGTAAATTCAGTTTTTTATCGGGCAGTTTATCCGGAATTAACTTACACAAACGGTCTGACTCCGACAACGGGAGTTTCTGCACACGGGCCACGTCCTTGATAGCCAACTTAGTGGCCATCGTACCATACGTAATGATGTGCGCTACTTTTTCCTGTCCATACTTCTCCGTTACCCAGTTCAACACACGACCACGTCCGTCATCATCAAAGTCCACATCAATATCAGGCAAAGAGATACGGTCCGGATTCAAGAAACGCTCAAACAGCAAATCGTATTGAATCGGGTCAATCTGTGTGATACCCAGACAGTAGGCCACTGCCGAACCTGCCGCCGAGCCACGTCCCGGTCCGACTGACACGTCCAGCTGGTTACGTGCCGCATTGATGAAGTCCTGCACAATCAAGAAGTATCCCGGGAAACCCATGGTCTTCATGATATGCAATTCAAACTTGATACGTTCCTGCACCTCTTCCGACAGGTTCTCACCATAACGCCGTTTCGCTCCGTCGTAAGCCAGTTTGGCCAGGTAGTCCGCCTCCAGCTTGATACGATACAGTTTCTCATATCCGCCCAGACGCTCAATCTTTGCCTTGGCTGCCGCCTCATCCATCACCACGTTGCCGTTCTCATCGCGGGTGAACTCATCAAAAAGGTCTTTCTCCGTAAACTTCCTGCGGTATTCCTCTTCCGTGCCAAAGTCTTCCGGAATGGCAAAAGTCGGCATGATAGGCGCATGGTCAATCGAATAGAACTCTACCTTATCACATATTTCAACCGTATTGCTCAGCGCTTCCGGCACATCGGCAAAGATTTCATTCATCTCCTCCCGCGTCTTCATCCATTCCTGTTTGGTATAAAGCATACGGTTGGGGTCGTCCAAATCCTTTCCTGTACTCAGACAGATAAGCCGGTCGTGGGCCTCGGCATTTTCCTCGTCCACGAAGTGCACGTCGTTCGTACACACCAGCTTGATATTGTATTTCCTGGCATATTCAATCAGTTTTTCATTTACCACCTGCTGCATGGGATACACCTCATGATTGGCACGAGGCACCGTCGCCTTGTGGCGCTGCAACTCCAGATAATAGTCGTCTCCGAAAAGATTCTTGTACCAGCGGACGGCCTCTTCGGCCTCTTCAAACTGTCCGGCCGTGATACGCCGGGGCACTTCTCCCCCCAAACAGGCCGAGCATACAATCAGTCCCTCGTGATACTTCTCCAGTTCCGCACGGTCCGTACGCGGACGCATATAGAATCCCTTGGTCCATGCCTTCGACACCAGTTTAATCAGGTTATGATAACCCTTCAGATTCTTGGCCAGCACCACCAGGTGATACCCGCTCTGGTCAGGCTTACCTTCCTTATCCTCCAGACGGCGGCGGGCTACATACATTTCACAACCGAAAATCGGCTTGAACAGCTTCTTTTTCGCAGCCTCCAACTGTTCCTTGCAAGCTGCAATCTCAGCTTCGGGGTTTTCCGACTCTTCCTTACCACTCTCCAGCGCTGCGATTTTCTTTTTCAAATCCTTAATCTCCCCGTTCGTACCCCCGTTCTTCTTGTTGACATAGTTGAAGAACTCCTTGATTCCGAACATGTCTCCGTGGTCGGTCACTGCGATTCCCCGCATACCGTTGGCCATGGCCTTGTCTACCAGCCGGGGAATGGAAGCCTGTCCGTCAAGGATAGAATACTGAGTATGAACGTGCAAATGAACAAAATCCTGCATGAGTATCAATGTTTAGTGAAAAACGAATCAAAGATACCCATCTTTTAGGGAAGAGACAAGACAGCCCGAAGTTTTTAAAGAAAAATTTCGTTGGTTTTACTGCTTTAAATACGGTTTTCCAAATAATCAATAAATAGAAATCCAAAGATTACTTAGAAAGTTTATTCGATAATTCTTTTATGAATATATCTCTATTTTCACAACTTAAAAGATAGTTCTTATTCTGCGTCAAAACAAAAACCTGCTGCTGAGGATTCTTTACATAAGAATAATATTTACCATAAGGAGTACTCCCCATAATCCCTATATATCCTAAAAATCCGTTACTTCCAAAATAACGCACATCTTCTTGAACTCCATTATAGGCAAAAACTTCTTTAATTACCGAATAAGGAATAGATTTTTTACCTAATATCCTCTTTATTGTTATGCCTTCATTATCTAACTCTATAGCCGATGGAATAATCATCAATAAATATATATAGATAATCATCAACAAAATACCCAATAAAAGACTTGCTATTTGTTCTATAGAGTATGGTAATACAAATGACCTTACAATAAACATTACACCAGCCATTAATAAAATTATTTTCAAGGCTAATGCACAGCGTTTCATTACAGGCTGGAAGTCGGATTTATACATACACATTATAATTTATAATCTTACGTTTACTAAATGATTTATCTTCTATTACAAAGTTATATATTTTCTATAATTTTCTCTATCCTTTACAGGAGAATTCAAAAAAATAAATTCCTTACCTACACTATTCTTTCTCCTCCCACACTTGCCAGTCATCTATCTGATCAATAAGTCGTGAAACAGCACGTGTGCAACTCACAGGATAAGACAAAGACTGCACAAACCAGAGCTTTTGCCGTTGCACATATTTGGCATAAAAACGATAGCCCTCTACCGGCCGATGGTTGATATAAAGAGGTCCGGAAAGAAGGAAATAATCACTTCCACACCGCCGTTCAGTGGCATGCTGTTCCATGGCAAAATGTTCCATTCCCTGCCGCACGGTAAATCCTTCAAAATTAGTTATGACAAAAGCTGTCTGAGCAATCTTCAGCATATTCCCAAAATAGAACTGGCAACATCCCGTTTCATGAATGAGTGAATCCGGAACCTGTTCGAAGAACGCAGGATAATGTATCTGGTAACCATAAAAAGGGTCACAGTGCACATTCATCTTCGTACGACACATCATTTGCTCCAGTTTATCAGGCAAAGACGCATCCTCTTTCTTATTATAAGAAATAAAGAATGATACAAATCCTATTATAAAAGAAGACAGAATAATAAACCGACGCATACCCACGTAATACCTTTTCTTTTCCATATCCAGCTATATTTTCTAAAAACAAAGCTATGCACTCCCTTCATAAGAGCAATAAAATCTTACTGACATCTTGCTGACATTTACCCGATATACCTCTGTTCACACCATTACACATAGCTTATACTCCCACCCAAAGAGTTTACATCTTCAGCCATAACCTTAATTTTAAAACTATAAACAATCAAAAAATAGATTCATATTCAACCGATTTTTTCTATATTTGTAGAAATAAGCTATCAAAACTAACCTAATGTTGAAGTATATGAGAAAAGTATTTATTGTGGCCGCAATGGCCTTCCTGGCAATGGGAGCTCAGGCACAGAATTTAGTAAAGAACGGCAACTTTGACACCCCGTTGAATAACGAAAAGACTTATGCATCCATTCCTTCTACAGAAGACTGGTTTGCATTTGACAAGACAAACGGCGCTACCACTATCAGCCCTGCAACAGATGACGAAAAGCATGGCAATGCCGTACAGATTGAAACGACTACTGACAATTCATGGTACAAGGCTTATCTGGGACAACGCATCAAGGGAGCTGAAAAAGCGGTGTACACATTGTCCTTCGACATGAAAGCCCTTACAGACGGAGCACAGATACGTTTCTTCATCCGCGACGCAAAGACAGACAATCTTTTCATCATGCGTGAAGGGTTCGACCTCAGCGACGAATCAACCAAGAACCAGTCGGCCGCAGCCTACAGCCGTGTCATCAAAAAAGCCGGCAGATGGTCGAAAGTATCTGCAAGCTTCGACTTCTCAAAGACTGTCAACGCATTTGCCAGCATCAAAGGTGTAGAGGCAAAGGGCGGCAGCGTTACTGAAGCTCCTGTGTCAGACGCTACCCTGGGCGACTTCGTTATTGTTATCCAGCTCCAGACAAAAGACTCCAAGGCATTGATTGACAATGTTTCATTGACTAAGAAATAAATTCATTCTTACCCATAAGGCAGGCCGCAAGAGAAAAGATTGACAGTTTCTTTTGCGGCCTTTTCTTCCCCCCCTACGGATTTTTGCCAGCCTGCGTCCGGAAAGGTATCCAATCGCATCGGTTTGGTTGAAAAACAAAAAAGCGAAGAAAATGCACTTGCGCAGATAAAAAACAATCCATATTTTTGCGGAAGAATAAACTATCAACTAATTTTCTATTTACACAAAAAGTACATGAATACTACATTGCTGTTTATGGGTATCGGTACCCAGGAATTTTTATTTCTTGCTTTAATCATCCTGCTGCTGTTCGGCGGGAAAAAGATTCCCGAACTGATGAAAGGTATTGGCAAAGGTGTAAGAAGTTTCAAGGAAGGCATGAACGAAGTGGAAGATAACCTGAAAGAAACAGACCAAAAGAAGGAAGAAACCACTTCGAACGAGAAAAAAGAAAAATAACTGCCGTGAAGCCAACGCAACCAACGGAACTGACTTTCTGGGACCACCTGGACGAGCTGCGTAAAACAATTATCCACATCGCTTGTGCGGTAATTGTGCTTATGCTGCTAGCCTTCTGTTTCAAAGAAGAGCTTTTCGGCCTCATCCTTGCTCCCAAAGAGGGCGACTTCTGTACCTACCGTTTCTTTGCATGGTTAGGAAGAATACTGCATATAGCCGGACTGGAAGCAGAAGCTTTGCCAGTAAAACTTATCAACACGCAACTTTCAGGCCAGTTTCTCACCCACATGAGTGTTTCGTTCTATGCGGGTATTCTGCTGGCTTCTCCTTACATTCTCTATCAGCTTTTTCATTTTATTTCGCCGGCACTCTACCAGAATGAAAAGAAATATTCCCGCTGGCTGATATTCTGGGGTTATCTGCTCTTCCTGACGGGAGTGCTGTTCAGCTATTTTCTGATATTCCCTTTTACCTTCCGCTTTCTTTCAACGTACCAGGTGAGCCAGGAGATAGAGAACACCATCCTGCTCAGTTCTTACATCGACACGTTGAACATGCTGAGCCTGATGATGGGCATCACGTTTGAGATTCCCATTCTGACCTGGCTGCTGGCCAAGTTCGGCATTCTATCCGCCGGGTTCATGACACGATACAGAAAACACGCCTGGGTTGTCGCAATGATTATCGCTGCCATCATCACTCCTACCTCAGACGTGTTTACCATGCTGATTGTCACCCTCCCGATTGTTATTCTATACGAAGCAAGCATCTTTCTGGTGCGTCATACCGTCAAACCGGGGAAAAACTGACGGTCTGTCCGTCTTCTTCCATTTTCCTGATTCACAAGCATTTTCCATTCTCTCAAAAACGTACTTGTGTTTGAAGTCAAACGCCTTTGCGTTTCGGTTCAAACGTACTTGTGTTTGAAATCAGGCCTCATCAATCCCCCATCTGACACATTCAGGTTGCTATCAGGCACACATAAAAAACCAGTACCGGCCGGAAGAAAAGCATAGCCTCTCCCAGCCAATACTGGTTTATGAAGAATAAAAAAATCGTCACTATTTGTAGAAAGTCAAGGTACCCGCCTTCACCAGGTCATTGTGGTTGATGCGGTAACCCGTTTTCTTTCCGCCCAGTTCTATCTTCTGGATATAACTTTCCGGAGAGCCGCTTCCCTTCTTTTCAATGACCAGTTTGTCTTTGTCGTAGAAATCCGGATTCAGGCGGATGGTAATCCGGTCAAAGGTCGGGTCGGTCAACGTGTATTCAGGCACTCCCGGACAGTCGGGATAGAAACCCATCATGCTGAAGATGGCCCATGCCGACATGGTTCCAGCATCGTCATTTCCCGGAATGCCGTCGGGTTTGGGAGTGAAATACTTGGCCAGCAATTCACGCACGGTTTTCTGCGTGCGCCATTCTTCGCCCTTGAAATAGCTGAACAGATAAGGATAGGCGATGTCCGGTTCGTTGGCCGGGTCGTAATATCCTTTGTCGAACACCATCTGCAACTTGTCAATGAACTTCTTCTGTCCGCCCATCAGACGGGCCAGACCTTTTACGTCATGAGGCACATAGAAGGTGTAGTTCCAGGAATTGCCTTCATGGAATCCCGGGCTCGGTTCAAAGTTCTGTCCCTGAAGCGGGTCGAACGGAGAATAGAATTTTCCGTCCGGCAAAATAGGACGAAGTGTTCCGAATTCCTTGCAATAATAATGCTTGTATCCCATAGACCGCTTGTAGAACAAATCGGCATCCTCTTTCTTTCCCATGCTCTTTGCCAGGGTAAACAATGCATAATCGGCAATGTAATACTCCAGCGCATGCGATACTGAGTTGTCAAACTGCTCTCTCAAAGGCACATATCCCTTGCCCATGTAATCATCGTTGTCCGGACGCATCAGGTTGTCCTTTCCGGGCAGAGTGGCCGACTTGCGCATGGCCTCGTAGGCTGTTTCCATATCGAAGTCGCGCAAACCTTTCATCCAGGTATCCACTATCACTGGCAGGCTGGGGTCTCCTTCCATGGTAAGCGTCTCACGTCCATACAGCTCCCACTTGGGCAGCCAGCCATGTTCCTTATACATCTCAATCATGGTGCGTACCATGTCAATCTGACGTTCCGGATATACCAGCGTCATCAACTGGTGCAGGTTGCGGTAAGTATCCCACAAGGAATATACCGTGTAACGGTTGTTCGGAGTCGTTTTCGTCTTCCCGGATTCCATGGCAGGATATTCCCCGTTCACGTCCTGAAGGATATTCGGATGAATCAACGTGTGATACAAGGCGGTATAGAACACGGTCTTCTGTTCCTTTGTTCCGCCTTCCACCATGATGCGGCTCAAATCATCGTTCCACAGCTTCCGTGCGCTGGCATAGACTGCATCAAATCCGGCTCCATGCTGTTCGGCCTCCAGATTCTGGCGGGCATTCTCTATACTGACAAACGATACTCCCACGGAGACTTCTATCTGTTCGTTTTCTTCCGTATCAAAAGTGAACCACGCACCAATGTCGTCACCTGCCAGGTCTCTGTCGTACTGCGTGTACAATTTGTATTTGCCGTTATCCTTGTCCCATTCCGCCTCTACGCCGCTCATCTTGCGCTGTAGCTTCCAGTAGCCCGTCTGCTGCGGGGCTTTATTGATGCGCATTACAAAATAAATAGGAAAAACCGCCTGAGGATTATAGCAGAATGTTCCCAGCAATTTCATTCCTTCGATTTCACGGTCATTTATCCGGCGCAGATAAGCTCCCGATTCATTGGTCAGCCCTTCCCCCAGGTTCATCAGGATATGGCTCTTGCCTTTCGGGAAGGTAAAGCGGGTCAGTCCCGTCCGCAACGTGGCAGTAGCCTCCACCTTGATATTGTATTTGGTCAGTTGCAAACTGTAATATCCCGGTGAAGCGGTTTCCTTTTCATACTTGCTGCCGTAATGATGATAATCCACGTTCAACTCTCCGGCTGTAGGCATCAGCAACAGGGAACCCATTTCAGGACATCCCACCCCGCTCAAATTGACATGAGAGAGACCCGTAAAATAGCTGTTCGTGTAATCGTAAGGAGTAGACCACCAGCGGGAGTCTTTGTCATAAGTGTTGTCTTCCGACCCCATCACATTAAAGGGCACGACCGACATCAGACCGTTCGGGCACACTGCTCCCGGATTACACGTACCGAAATTGGTGGTTCCGATAAACGGGTCGACGTAATCTACAGGTTCCTGGGCATGCATGCATACCCACATGAACAAAAAATTCAGACATGCAATTAGTTTTTTCATAGGCCTAAAATAAAAAAGGCCACTCCCATAGCTCCAGCTACAAGAATAGCCTTGTCAGATAGTTACATTTACAAAATAGAAGTGCGCTTCACAAAATCAATGATTTCGGAAATATAGCCGAAAGCCATTCCCACCACCGTATCTGCCGCGCCGTAATACACTGCCACTCTTTCCCCATCCTGAAGGGCCGCACACGGGAATACCACATTAGGCACATCTCCTTGCAGTTCATAAGGTGCAGCAGGTGCCAACAGGTAGTCACGGGTACGATAAAGCACCTTTTCCGGATGGTCCTTATCCAGAATAGCAGCTCCCATAGAATAACGGAAACCGTTACAAGTGGTAATAACCCCATGATAGAACATCAGCCAGCCTTCTTCTGTCAGGAAAGGCACAGAGCCGGCTCCAATCTTCGTACACTGCCAGGCACTTTCCGGGAAAGGAGTCACTTTCATTACACAACGGTGCTCACCCCAATACTTCATATCGGGACTGTAGCTGATATAAATATCTCCGAAAGGTGTATGACCATTGTCGCTCGGACGGCTCAGCATGGCATACTTACCGTTAATTTTCTGCGGGAACAATACGCCGTTACGGTTAAATGGAAGGAAGGCATTCTCACACTGATAGAATTCCTTGAAGTCGAATGTATAACCGATACCGATAGTAGGTCCGTGATAACCGTTGCACCATGTAATCCAGTAACGGTCTTCAATCCAAGTGACACGAGGGTCATATTTATACTCTGAATCTATCATCTCCGTATTGCCGGGCTTAAAGACAATCGGCTCATGATTGATTTCCCAGTTGATACCGTCCTTGCTGAAACCTGCAAAGATATTCATCTGTACAGCTCGGTTATCACAACGGAACACCCCAGCAAATCCATCTTTGAAGGGAACTACCGCACTATTGAAAATACTATTCGATGAAGGTATCTGGTAGCGTCCGATGACGGGATTCTTCGAATAGCGCCACATTACTTCTTTACAGTCTGCCGGGCGTTCTTCCCAGGGCATTACAAATTTTTCATTCATATCCAGTTAGTTTAATTGATAATTATACATATTCTTTTTCGCCTTCCAGCAGATTTCCCCCATTATCATACTTAAACGGAAGGAAATAAGTAATCAGGAAGGCTGGAATTGTAGCAATCAGCACAAAGATAAAGAAAGGCTCATAGCCTCCCGGCTTGTCAAACCATGTGCCAAGACTTTCGCACACCCAGCCGCTTAACATTCCCGGAATCATCACTCCAAAATTCATGATTCCTGAAGCAAATGCATAATGAGCCATCTGATGCTTACCGGGAGCTACCTGCTGCATCATAAACAAAGAAAGTCCGACAAAGCCGAAACCATATCCAAAATACTCAAAGACGATGCCACTGCATATTATCCAACCACTCTCCGGTTGGAAATAAGCAAACAAGGCATACACCATAAAAGGAAGGTTGAAGATACAGCACAACGAGAAAATCGTTTTTTTCAATCCCCTACGGGCAATATAATATCCTGCCAGCAAAGAACCCAACACAAAGGCCGCAGCTCCGTACGTACCATAATAAAGTCCGATTTCCTTTTCATTGAGTCCCAAGCCGCCCATCTCCCGGTCTGCTTTCAGGAACAGCGGCACAATCTTCATCACAAATCCTTCTGCAAAACGGTAAAGGATGATGAAGCAGATATAATAAGTGATGTGTGTCTTTCGGAAAAAGTCCATCAACACCTGTCCCAGTTCCTTCATCACTTCCTTGTTACTCCGTAATGTTTTTCTGGAAGAAGCCGACTGGGTAGAGGGCAGAGCAAACAGATGATAGATTCCCAAAAGAATCATGGTTACGGAAAGAATCAGCAAGATAATCATCCAGGCCCTTTTGTTGGCTGTCAGCAATCCGGCATCTGCATTCAGTTCGATAAAATACCCAGCCAGGTACACCAAACCACCCGTTGCCAGAATCTTTGCTATGTTATAAAAGGCTCCCTGCCAGCCAATAAACTTTGCCTGGTCTTCATTGGACAGTTCACTCATATATACTCCATCGCAGGCGATGTCGTGAGTAGCTCCGCTAAAAGCAACAATGGCCAGCAGCGCAATGGAGATACTGAAAAAATGGGACAGGTTCAACGCAAAAGCTACCAACCCGAAAGTAACTCCCGTAATCAGCTGAGTGACAATTACAAAAAATTTCTTTGTACGGAAAAGTTCAAGGAAAGGACTCCACAATGGTTTTAATGTCCAGGGCAGAAGAATCAACGACGTCCAGAAAGTGATTAGTTTATCATCTACCTCAAGCCCTTTAAACATTAACACGGTAACCATATTGAGTACAACAAAAGGAAGTCCCATGGCAAAATATGCAGTAGGAACCCATGATATAGGTGATTTTTTCTTCGTATTATTCATAGCTAAATTTTTGTTACACATTTCTCATGTGGAAATCCATCGGCAATCTGCCCCATGACAGGCCATTTGCTTTTCCATAAACAGACTCTCACATAAAACAGTTCAAAGATACGGGAAAAAATCCACAAGACAAAGAATATATCACCATTACCCCTTCTTATGAGGTATTAATAAAAACAAAAGGAGCTGAAGATGCACCTGACACATCTTCAACTCCTTCCTATAAGGATAATTTGAATGTTATTTCTTCATATTGGCTTCTTCCAGTCCATAATGCTTTTTGCTGTCTTCTACACGAAGCAATGTAGAAATAAGAATGGCACACAGACCAAACACTGCAAAAATAACCATCGGAGCCGTATAGTCATAGCCTACAATTACACCAGCTTCGTTGCGTAAAGTAGCAAAATGTTCAATCACCCATCCAATCAGCCAGGGCACCATTGTCAATCCGATATTCTGGATATAGAAAATGGTGGCATAAGCAGAACCCAACTGCTTCATCGGGATAATCTTAGGAACTGAAGGCCACATGGCACTGGGTACCAAAGAAAACGCAATTCCCAATACAATCATGACAATAACAGCAAACCACCAATAGTTCATTACCGGAAGGGCAAACAGCACGTGAACGACTGTCAGCATGACCGAACCGATAATCATCAAGGTAGCGCCGCGACCGATACGGTCGTATAAAGAACCGAATACGGGTGTCAACAAAATGGTTCCAAACGGCAATAAGGCAGGAATCAATCCGGCAAAAGATTCCGGTACATCGTATTTATAAATCATCAGTTTCGTCGCAAACTTCAGGAAGGGGAACACACCGGCATAGAACATCAGGCACAGCAGGTTAATCAACCAGAAGCCCTTGCTACAGAATATCAGTTTCAAATCGGACAACTTGAAGCCTTCTTCTTCGGCCTCTCCATTTTCCATGCGAACAGCTGCAGCAGAAGCATCTTCCTTGCGGTCCATCACACAGTAAATCATATATGAAGCAAATCCCACGCATAATAAAATGGCTCCGAACAACACCGGATAAGAAACATCACCCATCCAACGGGCTACCGGCAAGCTTACGGCCAAAGCCACGGCTGTACCAATACGAGCCATTGCCACCTGAAGTCCCATGGCAAGCGCCAATTCTTTTCCGGCAAACCATTTTACAATGACTTTAGACGCTGTAATACCTGTGATTTCAGCTCCCATTCCGAAGATTGCAAATCCTAAAGAAGCCAATGCCACCTGCATATCCATTCCAAAGAGCTGTGCATCTCCAAAATCAGAAGAAAGGGCATACCACTTAATCAAAGCTCCCATAAACATCAATCCAGAAGACATCATTCCGGTAAAACGGATTCCCATTTTATCCAAAATCACTCCACCGAAGAACAGCATCAACAAGAATACATTAATCAAGCCATAAGCTCCTGAAAAGAAGCCATATTCCGTACTTGACCAGCCTTCTCCTCTGGCGACAGAACTAATTGTCTTTTCCGTCTGCGTCTGTGCACCATTCTGCATTTCATAATACTGCACCTTACTTCCTTCCTCAAGTTGCTCTACAGTCAGCAACGGATTTGAAAGCATTTCTTCCGAAGAAAAGTAATTCACTTTGGCCACCAGACTGTCTGCCGGCATAGAGGTATCATCTGTAAAATATACCACCTGACCCTTTGTTGTCAACAAGTTTTCCAACGGTGACATCACATCCGTCAGAAAATAACCACACATCATGGTAAACGAAACGATAAACAAGGCTGTCCAGCGTGCCGTCTTCGAATCGCTCAATCTCTTCTGAATTGTTTCTTTCATTCTATTTTTATTTAATCATTAATTTCTCTCAAAAAACAGCGCAAAGATACTATTTTTTTACTTTTTTCTTTCATAATCCAAAATAACTTCTAACTTTGTAACAAATTGTAATAGCAAAACGACAATACATATAAAATATTAACCCCAAATTGAAATTGCGTATGAAAAAACTAAAATTCTCAGCTGCCTGCCTGATTCTGAGCGGCAGCATTATATGCTCCTCATGTATCGGTTCATTTGGTCTATGGAGTAGTCTGAAGGACTGGAACAACAACATTGGCAATAAATTCGTGAATGAAATTGTCTTTCTTGCATTCCATATCGTACCTGTATATGAAGTAGCTTATTTGGCAGACGTCATTGTACTGAACTCTATCGAGTTCTGGTCTGGTTCAAATCCTTTGGCTGATGTAGGTAGCGTAAAAACCGTAAAGGGTGAAAGCGGAGAATATCTTGTACAGACCAATGAAGATGGCTATACTATCACAAAGAAGGGTGAAGAAAACAAGCCACTTACCTTGATTTATGACAAAGAAAAGAATACATGGAATGCTTCAGCCGAAGGTCAGACATTTGAACTGATTACAATGAATGAAGACGGAACTATCACTTTCAAACAGCAGGACGGCACTCCGGTGACTGTATCTCCCGATTTGCAAGGTATGATTTCTGCACGTCAGGCTAATAGCCAGTCAATGTTTGCTTCTCGATAAGCAGCATCCTAAAACCATAAAAAAGGCTGTCCCAAAAATCTTGAGGCAGCCTTTCTTCTTTTAATCCAATATGTTTTTTATTCTTTTATCTGAATCAGCAAATTAGACAGGATGGCAGTCAGCCCACCAGTTGTAATACCTGAAGAGAATATATTACGCACGGTTTCCGGCAACTGACAAAGAATATCCGGCACAAGTTCCACACTCAAGCCGAAAGAAAAGCTCAAAGCCATCACCAGCGTAGCCTTACGGTTGATTTTCTGTGCAGAAATGATTCGGATTCCTGCGGCAGCCACTGTTCCAAACATCAACAGAGTTGCTCCACCTAACACCGGTTCAGGCATTAACGAGAAAATCAATCCTACTGCAGGGAACAAGCCCAGCAAAATAAGGAAACCTGCAATGAAGTATCCTACGTAGCGGCTGGCTACTCCAGTCAACTGAATCATACCGTTATTCTGAGCAAAAATCGAGTTAGGGAAAGAGTTGAAGAACCCGGCCAGCATAGAATTAAAACCATCGGCCAAGATACCTCCGGAAGCACGTTTGACAAACGTTTCTCCTTCCACCGGTTCTCCAGAAATCAATGAATTGGCTGTAATATCTCCATACGCTTCGATTGCCGTAATCAAATAAACCAATGCCAAAGCGATGATTGCAGAAATATCAAATGAAATACCGTAACGGAAAGGTATAGGAATATTGAAACCACCATAACTTTGTACAGCAGAAAAATCAACCATTCCCAATGCCCATGCCAATACGTAGCCAACCACCAGACCGATAACAATGGAACTCATTCGCAAATAACGGTTGGAACTACGATTGAAAAAGATAATCAAGACAAGTACCAAAGCGGCCAAACCAATATGGCGGAAAGCTCCAAAAGTACCATCTGCTTGTGCAGCAGCTCCACCTCCGCAAGCAGAGATTCCCACTTTAATCAAGCTCATTCCAATCAGTGTCACCACAATTCCCGATACCAAGGGAGTAATGACTCTACGTGTGTACTTCAACACCCGGCTAATTAACATTTCAACCGAGGAAGCTACAATACAAGCCCCGAAGATAGCACTCAGTCCACCGGTTAAGCCCGCAGAAATAATCGGACCAATGAATGAAAAACTGGTTCCCTGAATACACAGCAGTCCGCAACCTATCGGTCCTACGCGACGGCACTGGATAAATGTAGAGATACCCGATGCAAAAAGAGCCATGGAAACTAAAAATCCGGTGGTTTCCAGGTCCAACTTCAATGCTCCTGCAATAATCAGTGGAGGGGTAATAATAGCTACAAAGATTGCCAACAAATGCTGCAAAGCCGCAAAAATAGAATCTTTTAAAGGCGGACGGTCATTCAACCCGTAAATAAGCCCAGCACTCTGGGCAGTTTGCTGTTGTTCTTTTTCCATTTAAAGATTTAGTCTTTTATTTTAATTTGACAATTTTCCAAGCTTTCAATTATCGCCAAAGATTCCACATGAATGCCCTGTGCTCTCAAATAGTCTCCCCCATGCTGGAACGATTTTTCTATCAGGAAGCCCATCCCCACTAATTCAGCTTCTGCTTTCTGTACCAGGTCAATAATCCCCTTTGCGGCATTACCATTGGCCAAGAAGTCATCAATGAACAACACCTTATCGCCCGGACATAAATAATCCTTACTTACACACACATCGTACGTGCGGTCTTTCGTAAACGAATAGACAGTAGTTGTCAGCATATTCTCCATTGTACTCGGTTTTTTCTTCTTGGCAAAAACAACCGGAAGTTCCAACAGATAGCCAACCATAATGGCAGGAGCGATACCACTGGCCTCTATGGTCAGAATCTTATTAATTTTCGTACTGGCGAATCTCCGTACAAACTCTACTGCCATTGACTTCATCAGAATAGGGTCCATCTGATGGTTAATAAAATTATCCACTTTAAGGATGCCTCCCTCAAAGCATTTTCCATCACGAATGATGCGGTCTTTAAGTGCTTTCATTGTTATGTTAAATGAACGAAATTGACTGTTAGTTTATTTGAAGGTGCAAAGTTACATGTTTTTTCTGAGATTTATGACAATTCTATTTCAAGAGATAAAAACAGACTTAAAAAATCCGGAGAAACCCATTCAAGATTTCTCCGGAAACAATCACTGACAACCAAGTTACGACGGAATTTCCTCAATGGCTATTTCCGGAAGTTTCTCAGAAACCCAGTCAGACACTTCACAACCTTCCACTTTCAATTCTTCTTTTGTTAATCTCAACACAAACTGGTAATATTTGCCCGCTTCAAACTGCTTTCCTAATTTGTTAGTAGATGCCGTATAAGACACTCCATCTCGCTGATAGGAAATAGAAAATCCTGAATCTTCTACCAAAGACTGTGGATTACATAACAAAAACAATGTATAGCCTGATTCTTCAGTAACGGTAACCGGTTCCTCAAAATTCAAGGTCAACGCATGTACTTCAGATGATTCCAAAAGGGAAATACCATCTTCTGCTTCCGATTCTGCAAAGTGATAGGTGCTACGGCTAAACAAATTTTCTCCCTGAAAAGAAGCCTGGCTGATCAATACATTTTCTTCCGACAAATCTTTCTTTATCGTTATAGAAACAAAGCTGTATGCATGCCTGAAAGACGATTCACCTGTAAACGAAACGGTTCCATTATCCGTTTCCTCATAACTGGCCTCACAACGAGCTGTCAGAAAATCAAATTCACCTATACCCGTAAGAGTTCCTTTCTGCAAACTCAAATCTGGCATCGGAATATTGTCGCGAGTTGTTGATTCAGTGGAAAAAGGATAATACGCACAATAGGTAAACTTATTTACCTTATCTTTCCATGACAAAGGAGATGCCGAAATCCATTGACCTTCAGTTAATGTCCATTTCACCGGTTCACTCTCTTCCGGCATAAAAAAGCCAAGCTCATCACCTTCTGAAAAAGTCGTAACTCCAGATTCATCCGTCACAATCCTGGAGCTATTGGAAGGAGCATACACCGAAGCTTGTAAACTCAATTTCAACTCATCACCCATGTGCTGCAAATTCTCTTTTTGCTGACAAGAAGCCAACAAGGACAAGACTAAATATGCCCCTAATAGATTTTTCTTTTTCATAACTAAATGTTTTAATAACGTGACATCATTCAATAATTAAAATGAAAGAATCTGAAAACGTTTCCCTTTTTATCGCATCTTTTCATGAAAAAAAATTCTTGAAGCTGTATTTTTCTTATTTTCGCGAAGAAATAAACTCAACACAAAGCTTTATGAAAAAATTATCCATCACTATCCTATTTTTCCTACTGGCTTTTTGTCAAATAAATGCACAGCAAGCCAAATACGTATTCTATTTCATCGGAGATGGAATGGGAGTCAATCAAGTGCAAGGTACAGAATTGTATCTGGGCGAACTTGAAGGAAAAATCGGTATCACACCCTTACAATTTACTCAGTTCCCCTACACAACCGTAGCAACAACCTTTTCTGCAACTAACGGAGTAACAGACTCTGCCGCTGCAGGTACAGCGCTTGCAACAGGAAACAAGACAAAAAATGGAGCTATCGGGGTATTAAAAGATTTACAAACCCCTATTTACAGTGTAGCTACATGGGCTAAAGAACACGGATGCCGGGTAGGAGTGGCTACCAGCGTCAGTGTGGATCATGCAACTCCTGCCGCTTTCTATGCACATGCTTCAGGTAGAGGTAGTTATTATGAAATTGGAAAAGACTTATATGAAACCGGTTTTGATTTCTATGCCGGTTCAGATTTTCTTCAGCCACAGGACAAGAAAAATCCGCAAGCAGCCAACCTTTACTCACTGGCTGATCAATACGGCTACACCATTGCCAGAGGATATAAAGATTATCTTAAGAAGAGCAAAAAAGCTGACAAGATGATTCTGTTCCAGTCGGAAGCTGCTTCTAAGACAGACCGTTCTTCCATCCCATACGCTATTGACCGGGGAAAAAGTGACCTTACTTTACAGGAGATTACTCGTTCAGCAATTAATTTCCTCTCTAAAGATTTATCAAAAGGTTTCTTCCTGATGGTAGAAGGTGGGAAAATCGACTGGGCTTGCCACAGCAACGATGCCGCTACGACCTTTCATGAAGTAATCGACTTTGACAATGCAATTAAGGTTGCTTACGAATTTTACTCACAACATCCGGATGAAACCTTAATTGTAGTTACTGCCGACCATGAAACCGGAGGTTTTGTTTTAGGAAAAGGTCCGTATGAGCTGAACCTGCAGGTATTCAAGAACCAGAAGGTCAGTGAAAGCGGATTCACCAGAGTCATCAACCAGCTTCGCTCTAAGACGAATAACCAAGTATCCTGGGAAGCTGTACAACAGGCTTTAAAAGACAACTTTGGTTTTTGGGATAAAATCAAATTAAACGAAAAACAGGAAGCTCGCTTGAAAACCGTGTACGAGCAGACTCTGAAAAACCAACAAGTAAAAATGGAAAAGAGTGAATATGCTCAAGACGAACCCATTGCAGCTGAAGCTAAACGAATTATCAATGAAATAGCATTGACTGGCTGGACAAGTGGAGGACACTCTGCAGGATATGTACCTGTCTTTGCCATTGGAGCCGGAGCCGAAAAATTCCAGAACCGAATTGACAATACCGAGATTCCGGTAAAAATTGCTGAAGCAGCAGGCTATACACGCAAATAAATCATTCAAAAGATAAATAAGGAGACAAGCGTTGAAGGTCTTTTTCGGTAAACTCTTCAAAGAGAGAGAGCCGGGAAAGACCTTTTATATTACCCCTTTTCCGGCGATACTCTAAAATGGCTTTAGCCTTATAAAAATCCATGTAAGGGTGATTGCGCAATTTATCCAATCCGTCTTTATTGACTCGTATTTTCCGAAAAGGAGTACCTTGCACAACAAACCATTTATTCAGACAGGTATCTACATGCGGAATTTCCTGTAACTGTTCCAAACGAACAAAACCTCCAAGACGGTTACGATAAGCCACAATCATTTTAGCGATACCGCTTCCTACACCTGGTATACGCTTTAATTGGGCTGTATCCGCTTCATTCAAAGCTACAAGGGTTCCTTCCGGATATTTCTCGATTCTTTGTAGTTGAACCTGTTTATACACAGAGTCTCGCCTATTCTCCTCTCTCGGAGGTATCTGAATATAAGGTTTCAGTAATAAATATTGTTCCTCTGTTAATCCATAAATCCGTGCAAAAGCTTCCGGAGTACGGAAAACACCTCCTTTTTCCCGATACCGAAGAATATTACGAACCACAAAAGAAGGCAACCCTAGTTTTTTCAACTGCACAGAATCGGCTGTATTCGGATTAAAATCAAACAAAACAACCTCCTGCCCTTTCCTGACACCGGATGCCGTATAGTTACGCTTAGCATAGGTAGTCTCCCGTTGCTTCACAGAAGCCAGGAAAGAATCTATCTCAGCAGAATCTTCCTGACTCACATATTCTGGTCTATAGACTCTCCAACATACCAACCAAGAAATGCCCAGGATTATCAACAGCCCTAAAAGAAGTAGAATTACTCTTCTTTCAGAACGGGAATAATAGAAAAAATCTTTCCACATTACCAGCTCAACAATCCCAGTTCATTGATAAAGATGGCGAGGATACCGATAGGAGCAACAAACTTCAGAACAATCAGATAAACTGGATAATAAGGAGCTTTCAACATGCCGTAATTGGTCACCTCTCCTTTTACGATGTTCTTATCCAATACCCAACCGACAAACACTGCCGCAAACATACCACATACCGGAAGCATAATTTTAGCCGTCAGGTAGTCCAAGGCATCAAACATGTTCAATCCACCAATCTTCACGCTGCTCCATTCTCCTAAAGCCAATGAGGAAACCACACCAATCAACAGGCATCCTCCTGTTACAATGCAGGCTGCACGTCCTCGTGTAAAATGAAACTTCTCATGCAAAAAGGCCGTAGAGACCTCATGCAAAGAAATTGTAGACGTCAAGGCAGCCAAAGCCAATAACACATAGAAAGCTACGGAGCATATATAGGCCAGGAAAGGTACATCGGCAAAAGCCTGCTGGAACACATTAGGCAAAGTGATAAATATCAAAGAAGGACCTGCATCGGGCTGAATACCAACTGAAAAAGCTGCCGGGAAAATGATCAGACCGGCCAAAACAGCCACACATGTATCAATCAGACCTACACTCATGGCCGTATGTCCCAAACGAGTCTCCTTTCCAAAATATGAAGCATAAGTTGAAAGGCATCCCATTCCCAGACTCATGGAAAAGAAAGCTTGGCCCATGGCTCCTAAAAAGACATCAGGGGTTACTTTGCTGAAATCCGGATGGAGCAAAAATTTGATACCTTTTTCTGCCCCAGGCAACATGATAGAACATCCAGCCAAGAGAATAACCAGGACAAACAACAGAGGCATCATGATTTTAGAAGACTTCTCTATCCCGTCTTTTACTCCTTTCACAATAACGAAATGAGTCACAAACATAAACACAAACAACCACAGAAGTGGTCGGAACGGTTGTTGAGAGAAATCCTGGAACATGGATACATACTCTCCAGAAGTCTTTCCCGACAATCCGAATGAAGCAGCCTGCCATACATACTCCAAAGTCCATCCGGCTACTACCGAATAATATCCTAATATCAAAAAGCCGGTTAATACTCCGGCATAGCCTACCCATTTCCAGTGCGTACCCGGAGCCAACGTTTCATACGCTCCACCCGTACACGCCTTGGCACGCCGGCCAATGGTAAATTCCGCTATCATTATAGGCAGTCCGAATACAATGACGCAGCCCAGATAAATCAATATAAATGCAGCTCCACCATGATTTCCTGTCTCATAAGGGAAACGCCAAATGTTACCCAAACCTACCGCAGAGCCTGCGGCTGCAAGAATTGCACCTAATTTGCTTCCAAAATTCACTCTTTCACTTTTGTGCTGCATACATCATTTTATTATAATTACACTTCAAAACGGAGACAAAAGTACAAAAAATATCGTATTTTTGCACGAAAGATTAAAGTTTTACACAAAATGCAGATTTTAAGACATTATCCATTTTCTATTTTGACGGTTCTTGCCATTTGGTACCTATCCTTTTTTACTCCTCCACACACTCAATTGGAGGAAATCAATAACTTCGACAAACTGGTACATGTATGCATGTATGGTGGTCTCAGTTCCATTATATGGATAGAACACCTGATTCAGCACAAGCAAATCAAAAGTCTCCCACTAATCATGGGAAGCATCCTGTTTCCCATCCTGATGAGCGGATGCATTGAAATCCTGCAGTCATGCTGTACAGATAACCGCAGCGGAGACTGGATTGATTTTATTGCCAACTGCACAGGAGTATGCTTAGCTTCACTGGCAGGGCACTACATTTATCGCCCGTTCATCCAGAAAAAATATCACAACCGCCCTCCTAGCTCCAAGCCATAAAAAGACGAAACGCCGGGTGCTCTCACAGCAACCGGCGTCTATTAAATATATTATTTTAAAGATAGAGAGTTATCGTTCTTATCTGAAATCCTTCAAGTCTTCCTGCAATCTCTGGCGAGTGAAATAAATACGACTCTTCACTGTTCCCAAAGGCAGATTCAATTTATCTGCAATCTCGCGATACTTAAAGCCCGATACATACATTGCAAAAGGTACACGATATTCTTTCGGTAAAGCATTCACAATGCGGCGCATTTCCTTCAAATCATAAGCGCCCTGCATGGAATCATCCTCAATATCCACTCCCAAGTTCAAGAAGAACTGATTGTCGGTATTGTCTACGTATGTCTGGTCACGCAAAGTCTTGCGATAATTATTAATAAATATATTACGCATGATGGTATAAATCCATCCCTTGAAGTTCGTTTCTGCTACATACTTTTCTTCATTATCCAAGGCCTTCAATGAAGTCTCCTGGAGAAGGTCATTCGCTTCCTCGCGGTCTGCTGTTAATTTATAAGCGAAATGAAGTAGTTCTGTCTGCATGCTCAATAAGTTCTGAGCAAATGTTGCCGTTTTCATAATTCTTTTAGTCTTTCTTTTCTTTAATTGAAACAATGTCTGTCTTGGTTTCGACACTGCAATATTAGTAGAAAAACAAAGAAGACTCTTCACAAAATCTGATATTCAAACGGGTAAAAACTGTCAATTGAGAGTTTTTACCCCTTGTTCTGACAGTTTTCAGGAAGGTTTTTACCCCATTTACTATAAGGTGACTTCATCAGGAACGAATTATAGTACTTCACCTGTCCGGTGACTTCCTCCCCTAAAAAAGGTGGACATTCAAAAGTTTCCTTCTCGTCGGTTAATTCAACTTCTGCCACGACCAGTCCATTATTTTCTCCGTAGAATTCATCCACCTCAAAAACGTGCGTCCCCCACCGTACCAGATAACGAGTCTTGTCAATCATTCCCGGTTCACACAACCTCATCAATTCTTCCGCCTCCTGCAAAGAAAGAGCATGCTCCCATTCGTAACGGCTCATACCCGATACATCTGAAGGTCCTTTGATGGTCAGATAACCTTCCTCATTCTGGATACGTACCCGCACGGTGCGCCCTCTTTCACTACAGATATACCCTTGCCTGATACGCTTCTTTTTATAAGCCATAGCTTTATATGAATCATCACGCACCAGAAACTTCCGTTCTATTTCCTGCGGCATATTCTATCTAAGCTATCAAGAAGCTAATGTGTAACCAACAATCATTAAAATAGCCAATAGAATCAAGACAATACAAATCATCTTGAACAATCTATTGGCTTTTTCTTCCTCACGTTTCTCAAAATTCTGTCTTTTTACACTTCTGTTGCGTCCCATAAGTTTTCAATTTTAGATTTACAACCCTAAAATTACAACATCTTTGCAAAAAGACAAATAAAAAAGAGCGATTTTACTCAAAGTTATCAGATTTCGCTATCTGAAAACTCCATCAAGTAAGCTTTAATGAAACCGTCAATTTTTCCATCCATCACCCCGTTGACATCCGATGTCTGGTAGTTGGTACGATGGTCTTTCACACGTCGGTCATCGAATACGTAGCTTCGTATCTGAGAACCCCATTCGATTTTTTTCTTTCCGGCCTCAACCTTAGCTTGCTCTTCCATACGGTGCTGCAACTCTTTATCATAAAGGATAGAGCGCAACTGACGCATGGCGTTTTCCTTATTCTTCGGCTGGTCACGGGTTTCCGTATTTTCAATCAAGATTTCTTCTTCTTCGCCTGTGTAAGGGTCTTTATACTGATAACGCAGACGTACACCAGATTCTACCTTGTTTACGTTCTGTCCTCCGGCGCCACCACTTCGGAATGTATCCCATGACAAACGAGCCGGTTCTACGGTTACTTCAATTGAATCATCTACCAAAGGAGTCACGAAAACAGATGCAAAAGAAGTCATTCGCTTACCCTGTGCATTGTAAGGAGATACACGAACCAGTCGGTGCACCCCGTTTTCACCTTTCAGATAACCATAAGCATAGGATCCTTCAATATTCATCGTCACCGTCTTGATGCCGGCTTCATCCCCTTCCTGAAGGTTAGCTACCGACAACTTATATCCATTGCTTTCAGCCCAGCGCATGTACATACGCATCAGCATGGAAGCCCAGTCCTGACTTTCTGTACCTCCTGCACCTGAATTGATTTTCAGTACACAGTCCATCTGGTCAGCTTCCGAGCGAAGCATATTCTTCAATTCCAGCTCTTCCACTGCAGAGATAGCTTTTGAATAGGCCTCATCCACTTCTTCTTCAGTAACCAGTTCATCTTTATAAAAATCAAAAGACAACTGCAGTTCATCCGCCAATGTCTTCACTTCCTGATAACCGGTAATCCACTGCTGCAAAGCCTTTACTTTTTTCATCTGCGCTTCGGCAGCCTTCTGGTCATCCCAAAAACCGGGTGCCTGCGTACGAAGCTGTTCTTCTTCCACCTGTATTTTCTTTCCTTCAATGTCCAGATAACGATACAAGGCTTCCGTACGTTCCTTCACGTCTTTCAGTTGCTCTATGGTAATCATAAAATACGATAAATTAGTCTGTTATTTTTTCTCGTTGCAAAGATATGAAAAAACAGGCACCCCTGAAAGAGTGCCTGTAGATAAAAGTCAGCTATTTAACCGACATTTTCTTCATACATTTTGTCGATAATATCCTTGTAGTTACGGGCTACCACCGCACGTTTCAGTTTCAGCGTGTTGGTCAGCTCGCCACGTTCCATGCTGAACGGCTCCGGAAGAAGGGTAAAACGCTTAACCTGTTCATAATGCGCAAACTCTTGTTGAAGCGTATCGATTCGAAGACGGAACAACTCAATAATCTGAGGATTCTCCAGCAACTCCTTTCTGCTTCCAAAAGCAATGTGATGTTCCTGCGCAAACTTCTCTACCTGACTGTATTCCGGCACAATCAGGGCCGATACAAATTTCCGCTGGTCCGCAATAATGGTCACCTGATCAATATAACGGTCTACCACCAGCTTGGTTTCAATGGCCTGCGGAGCAATGTACTTACCGTTGGAGGTTTTAAACAAATCCTTGATTCGGTCTGTCAAGTACAAGAAGCCATCCTTCATATATCCGGCATCTCCCGTACGGAACCAGCCATCTTCTGTAAATGCCTGCTGGGTAATGGCTTCTTTCTTATAATATCCCTTCGTTATGGTACCTCCACGAAGCTGTATCTCATTATTTTCTCCAATACGTACCTCTACCCCGTCGAGCACACGGCCTACTGCTCCCAGACGGAAATCTCCAATCCATTCACAAGAGACAGTGGCCGTACTTTCCGTCAGCCCATAACCAGCTATCATATTAATGCCCACCGAATGCACAAACTCTGCTACTTTCTCTGGAATAGCAGCTCCCGCTGTAGGGAAGAAATTCCCGTTTTCTATTCCAATTGTCTTCTTCAACAGGCTATAAATTGTTTTCTCATAAAACTTATATTTCATGTGCAACAAGGAAGGAGGCGTCTTTCCGTTCATCAGATACGTAATATTATGTTCACGCCCTACCCGAAGCGCATCCAGCATCAAGCTCTTTTTCAGGCCCGTAGTCTCATTGATTTTTTCCTGTACTCCGGCATATACCTTTTCCCAAAAACGAGGCACACTGCACATAGCCGTAGGCCGTACTTCCTTGATTGTCTTCTGAATGTCCTGCGGACGCAGATTGATACACAGCATACATCCTTTATACAAACAATAATACGACCATGCCCTTTCAAAGATGTGCGTAAACGGCAAGAAATTCATGACGACATCATTTTCACCCAGATTGGTCAGACGTGCGTTATGCCCTTTAAAAGCAACGTCGTAATTAGAGTGATGCAGCATTACCCCTTTTGAATCACCTGTCGTACCAGAGGTGTACAGAATATTCGCCAAATCATCCAAAGAAGACTCAGAAACCCTTTTATCCACTTCCGGCTGACACTCTTCTTTTTCACCCATCTGCAAAAAGTCCGAGAAATAGATAGAATTATTGTCACCTTCGGCACGCTTTACTTCGGGATCAAATATAATAATCTTCTTCAATGAACGACATAAGCCCTGCACCCGGTAAGCCACATCATACTGATACTGCTCTCCTACAAACAAAAAACGAATTCCAGCATCTTCTACAATATAATGTACCTGCGCTTCTGAGCTTGTGGCATACAAAGGCACAGTTACAATCCTATCTTTAAAAGCTCCAAAATCTACATACAGACACTCCGGCTTATTTTGAGAGAATACTCCTACATTTTCCTGTACTTCCACTCCTAATTTTACAAACGCACGGGCTGTTTTATCTACCAGATCAGCAAACCCGTTCCATGTGACAGGAATCCATGTAGCAGTGGTGTAATCACGGTATTTTAAGGCAACTTTATCCCCATATTTTTCAGCTTGTTGTCGTACAAGCCGGGACAAACATGAATTAACCATCTATCTTACTTCATTTTATTGGTTTATTCTGCAAATATAGGATTTTATTTGCAATGTCCGGCCAATCTAAAGCATTTCTCCTAAAAAAGACTATCTTTGCAAAGAATCAAAAAACGGATTATTTATGATAGACACAAGTTACTACACATCTGAAGCACTGACTCTGTTACATTCCCTGATTGGAATCCCGTCCATCAGCCGGGAAGAAGAAGCCGCAGCAGACTTCCTGCAAAACTACATAGAAGAAACGGGAATCATGACCGGAAGATCCGGAAATAACATCTGGTGCATCAGCCCCATGTTCGACATCAATAAACCTACCATCCTGCTCAATTCACACATCGACACCGTGAAGCCGGTCAGCGGATGGAGAAAACAGCCGTTTACTCCCAAAAATGAAAACGGGAAATTATATGGTCTGGGCAGCAATGACGCTGGTGCCAGTCTGGTATCATTATTCCAGGTGTACCGTCACCTTAGCATGACAACCCAAAGCTACAACCTGATTTTCCTGGCTTCCTGCGAAGAAGAGGTATCCGGAAAAAACGGTATTGAAAGCGTCTTGCCCCAACTTCCTCCTATTGCATTAGGAGTAGTAGGTGAACCTACGGAAATGCAACCTGCCATCGCAGAAAAGGGACTTATGGTACTCGACGTCACAGCACGTGGAAAATCCGGACACGCTGCACGTAACGAAGGAGAAAATGCCATTTACAAGCTGCTGCCAGATATTGAATGGTTCCGTACATATAAGTTCCCGAAGGAATCACCCATCCTGGGACCTGTAAAAATGAGTGTCACCCAGATCAATGCAGGTACACAGCATAATGTAATTCCTGATTTGTGCAGCATCGTGGTAGATATCCGAAGCAACGAATGTTACTCTAACGAGGAGCTATTCGCCGAAATCTGCCAACATATACAGAGTGAGGCCAAAGCACGCTCATTCCGTCTCAATTCTTCCAGCATTCCGTCTGATCATCCGTTTGTAAAACGTGCCATAGAACTGGGGAAAGTACCATTCGGCTCACCCACGTTATCCGATCAGGCATTAATGCCCTTCCCTTCCGTAAAAATGGGACCGGGAAAATCTTCCCGTTCGCACACAGCCGATGAATACATTCTCGTCAGTGAAATAGAGGAAGCAATTTCAACCTATGTGCAAATCTTGGACGGATTAAAAATCTGATAAAATCTTTATCTGCATTATAAAAAGAGAGGAAAATGATTGTCCAACTCAACAGACAACCATTTTCCTCTCTTTTTTATTTTATATCCGGGAACGAGTCCCGGATAAACTATCAAAACTTCACTGTATTCAGATTCTTGTCGACCAACATACCGTCCAGTACGTTCAAGTCGATCTTTTGCTTACGTTTTGCCTTAAACTTGATTGTCATAAGTTCAGCATCCCCTTCCAGGTAAGGCTTTTCTCCAATATTTACAAAAGTAGGATACAAAGCCTTCGTTCCGTTCGTATGCAGACGGTCATTGGTCAGGTTACGCATCTCCTTCATGCCAGTCATCTCTGTTCCCACATATTCCAGTGCCTGAGGGTCATAAGGCAATGCAAAGCTGAGGGCATTGACCGAACGCAAACCTTTACCTGAGACACGAATTTCTACGGTTTCTCCCTCATTATACACTTTCTTAGATGGAGTAACCGTGATTTCTCCAGCTACTGACGGTACCTGACGGCTACTTACCCCTGACTCCATACGGATGGCTACCGCTGAAATATCATACGCATCAATCAGACCGTTCTCGTTCAGGTCACCCTTGCTGATATAGCCTTCAAAGTCAGAATCTCCTCTGCGCAAGCCTGTATAGTTCATATAAGAGGTCAAGTCATTCTCATCTACCAGCTTATCCTGGTTAATATCACCCGGGATATAGCTTTCTGAACCAGGTACCTTGAATACATACAATTCACGACCTGAGCCATACTGACCTGTAGCAGATACAACCGACAGCTTAATATAGCGTGCAACAGGCTGTTTCTCGAATACAAAGGTCTTCACGTCACTTCCTTTCCAGTCGAAAGTGCCAGCTTCGTGCCAATCAGACTTATCCATACTATAATATACAGTACCCTTGCCCAATGTACCATTACCGGCATCCAGACGAGGCAGGTAATGGAATTTATCCAACTGGTTTACACTATTCAGGTCAATAATCAAATCAAAAGGAACTGCAGCCGTGCTCCACTTCGTATGCCATGCATCTCCCTCATCGAAGTTAAAGAGTTTATTCACTCCCTGACCTCCCTGATTCGGACAAGTAGTTTCTCCCTTGATTCCATGAATAGCAAATTCCAACGGATCTGATTTGGTAGTAGCCGTCACATTAGTCCATTCTGATGCACCTGTAGCATTCACGGCGCGTACCTTGAACGTGCAAGTAGTTTCCGGTCGTAAATCTTCAAACAGAAGTTGAGTGTTCCGAATGGTACTATACAGCATACCGTTGTATTCGATTTCATAATAATCGGCATTGTCAACCTTTTTCCATGAAGGTGTCAATGTATAAGCCCCTGTATTTTCTTCCGTCACCTCTGCTTCCGGAGCACGCAATGTTCCTTGGCTCACCAACAGTTTCTCAGCAGGTGCAAACACAAAACCTTTCATTTCCAACTGAATATCGTTTTGAGTCACGTCCATTTCTTCCAGATTCACATGTACCACTGGATTCTTAATGACGTGCAGACGAGCCTGTTCACTACCCGGAGTGGCAAAACGATTCAACTCTGGACTCGACTCATAATAATATACATTCGCTCCTTTCTGCAATTCTTCCAAAGAAGTCACCGGAGTCAGTTTCACTTTCTTTCCGCCTACACGTACTGTCATTTTCTTCGGCTGCGCAGTTACATTGATACGGAAATGGGTACGCTTACGCGCTACCATTCCTTCGAAAGAGCCTTGCACTGGTTCTACACACACTGTCAAGTTCTCTCCCTCTACCACGGAACGGATATGCGTAGTAGCATACTGCCCCGCACGATAAGCTTCAGACACTCCATCGTCGTCGTATTCCGTAAACTCCGTATCGCCAGCCGGATAAAGTTCATACACACGTAAGTGCTTATCCATCTGACTCACATTGTTATGTGCTGCAGTCATCGGTAAAATAGCCCCCTGTTTGATAAACAATGGAAGTTTCCACAAAGGCGCCTCAAAATTATTAAGAATCCGTCCGCCCTGATACAAGTCACCGGTAAAATAATCTATCCAGTTTCCTTCAGGCAGGTAAATGCCATTACGTACATCGTTTCCGTTCGCATCGGCCTGTGTATTCTGATATACCGGAGCCACCAGTACATAAGGCCCGTAAAGGAACTGATAGCGGGTAGACGTTCCCAGTGTATAGTCATTCGGATAATCCAGGAACATGGCCCGAACCATCGGCTTTCCGTCCACGGCCTCACGGGCTATACTGTAAGTATAAGGCATGAACTCCGATTTCATCTTCAGATACCAGCGATTGATGGAAGCAGCCGGCTCACCCAGCACTTGCGGATATTTCGGGTTTGTCCCCCATCCGTCCATGTTCAACTGCATAGGAGTAAATGTTTTCCACTGGAAGTCACGTACATTGACCGGAATATTCTTTCCACCGAAAATACCATCCATGTCCGAAGAAATATTAGGTTGTCCCGACAATCCTGAACCGATATAGGTCGGGATATGGAAACGAATGTATTCCCATTCACCTCCAGTCTGGTCGCCCGACCAGATACCTGCATAACGCTGTGTGCCTGCCCATCCGTCCAGTGAAATAATAAACGGTCGCGCATTATTGCCGTAATAAGGCATAATCTGTCCTACATCGGCCACTCCGTTCAGTCCGAAAGAATAGCCAGCTCCTACCCAGGCTACGTCGGTTTTCAATACACGTACACCTGCATCACGCACTTCTTTCACAATGTCACGCTGAAGCAAAGCTTCTACTCCTTCTTTGGGATGTAAGTCCGACTGTGTCCACAATCCGATTTCCACTCCCTTGGCACGGGCATATTCACCCAGTTCCTTCAGGTTCTGGATATTACCATCCAGCGTAGAAGTCTGTCCGTAGCCGGCTCCATAACCGTCATTAGGCAGAATCCATCCTAACGGCATATCGGCCGCATTGTAACGGTCAATTACCGCACGTGCCGAGAACTGGTAATTGTTCTTTTCACCATTCAGCGATTCCTTGATACCGCCATTATCTTTCTGGCTTTCCTTGTATCGCTTTCCGTCTTCAAACAGAATACCTTTTTCGTCTTCTTTCCAATAGTCACGGTTATAGGCATTCAAATGTCCCTCATAAAAACCAAACTTCGGTAAAAGCACCGGATTACCGGTCAGCTGATAAAAATCATTCAATAAGGCTACCGGTCCGTCATTTACCATGAAAAAGACATCCAGGTAGTTTTCTTCATGCGACAGCTTCACTACTTCCTTATCAGTTGCTCCGAAATCATATAGTCCGGGACGGAACGTGTACCACATGACACCATATCCTTCTGTAGACCAGTAAAAAGGAGTAGGAGAAGCTACTCCACCATCTGTCCACTGGTTCGTATTGACAATACTGATGCTTTTCCCTTTGTGAGAAAAACGGCCGTTCTGTACACCACCTCCATAAAAATACTCATTATCGTGTGCCTTGAGTGACAGGCAGACTTGTTTTTCCATGAAATCCACCGGACGTGCTGATTCCACTACTACCTTCTGGCGGATTTTATCCGTAATCTTGAACAGCGACGTACGCTTGTCCATTTCTATCTGAATTCTGGCCGTAGAAATCGTAATCACTCCGTCCTTGTCTGTCAGCGACAGCTCGCCGACCTCTTTCCGGGGACGGTCTACCAGAATCTGGGCTTCAGGAGAAGCCTGCGGGTCGCGCACAATGCCTCCCTGATTGTCCTGGAACATCCGGAAAATATTTTCACCATAAAAATCAAGCGTCATGCGCTGCTGGTTGGAAAAGACCACTTCCACCGCCGACGGATTCAGCACACTGGCGCTGCTGATAGTTATCTCAGTCTGCTGTGCAGCCCATACAGAGGCAGGGGTACTCAACAGGCCCCCAAGTACACACAGAGACAAGACAGAATAATACTTTAGCTTCATAGTATTTTAATTAATGATTATTATTTCATTCTATAACAGACTTAACATTCAAATTAAAGCCACGCAAAAATATAATTAATTCTCTAATTCGCAATAACTGTAAATTCAGCACCTCCTGCAAAATCGGAACCATTTTGTGAGTTTAAACCTAAAAAACGGATATAACGAGCTTCAACCGGGTTGTCCAACATCACCCGTTTGGCCTGAGGTCCTTGAACAAAAGTTCCCTTCACAACATCATCCCAGCTTTTTCCATCCTGGCTGACTTGCAGTTTATAATCCTTTATAATTCCGTTTACGCCACCATCCTGACGAGGCAAATAAATAAACCCTCTTATCATCTTTGTTTCACCAGCATCAAAATCCACCCAATGTGGATACTTTGCAACAGTTACCGAATACATCGTATGCCACATCGTCCCACTATCTCCATCTACCAAATATGAAGCATCACCTTCTCCCACTTCCTGGCTTGAAGCATAAATAACCTTTAAAGGTACACTTTCTATCCGACTAAAGGTTGCAGTTACACTTATCTGGGGATTATCTACATAAAAAGCGGTAACAGTACCTCCCTCACGTAAATTAAATGGAGCTGTATACAATGTGCTTATTTTAGAATGATTCAACGAATACATTATCTTATTTACCTTGTCACCACTATCAATAGAAACTAAACCATCTCGACTACGAGATATCAATAAAGGAGTATCCCCAGATACTGCAACTTTAGCAGTTTGAACAAAATTCCCATTATTTATTGGACGAATCAAGAGATTAATAAAATAATTTCCCGCTTTCACACAATCCTGTTCCAATGGCCCTCCCTGGCCACAGCTATTCCCTCCCAATCCGGTAACAGCAGCATCCAGATGCAAATGCGTTCCTGTAGAAACGGGTAACTGATAAGGATGAGGAGCGGTAGTCATCTCCATGGCTGACCATGGAAGAGCAGAAACAGAAAGCACAGAGTCTGCAATAAATTCCACCCCATTACCTAATTTGTCCGTCAGTGCACACCAGCGAACAGATTCTCGATTTCCCATACTTTGTGGCTTAGGGAAATTCACAAACAAATCACCAACCTTACTCTGATATTGTTCAATGAATGAACCTGAGCAGCGATCCGCATAATTATTCCACGGGCCACGTCCATAATAAGTGTATTGTTCAAACTCCGATGGAAGCTGCATAGAATATCCTATACGAGCCAATATCATTTCAGGGTCATTAGATGTGATGCCAGCCTGTAAAGCAATTGAGCCATCAGGGTATACAGTCCATATCTGGCTACTTGTAAATTTAAAGTCATCCTCTCCAAAAGGCGTTTCTGAAAGTTCCTTTACCTTATATCTTCCTGAAACTCCCCCTTCGAGTACAGCTGAATTAGGAGCCTGAGAAACTACTGTATACATCAGTTTAATTACATTCTTCTCTTGCCCTTTTGTGGCAATACGAGTATATCCAGTGACACGATGTCTTAAATTATGCAATCCTTTTTCAAACCAACGACGATATGCCCAATTATCGTTATCAACAGGCGCGCGCCAAGTATCCAATTTAGGACCTTCTCCATCACGAATAACTTTCTTTCCGCCATACTCCAAGCTATATATTGTCCCTGTATGGTTATCAAATTTCACACAGAATCCTTCCCCCGACACTGTAATCAAATCTGTATTTCCCAATACCTTGGGCTTCGCCATAGAAGTTGTTAACGATGTCAATGAAGTCTTATCCCCAGCCTTCTTAACTAACAACTGCTCTTCCATCTGTGCATAACCAGCCTTAGCCCATGGCATATCTTTTTTCAACAAGAATTGTATCTTCACGAAATATTCGCTTCCATCTTTAAGATTCGAATAATTATAAGGAACAGTATAGACAGCCTTTTCACGTGGCCCTATAATCTTATGAGCATTTACAAAAGCATCACTTTCCTGTACTTTTTTCCCGTCTTCATAAAGCGTCCAAACAAGTCTATAATCAGAAAGTGAAATAAAATAGTTTTTATTAAACACTTCCACTTTACCTTGTTTCATATCCAAAGGTACTACACTTACATTCTGATATACCTTTTTTACTTCATAAAATACAGGCTTAGGAGAATGATCTGGCAACAAAATACCATTCATACAGAACATTCCACTATTGGGTTTATCCCCAAAATCACCTCCATAAGCCCAATAACAATCACCAGTCCGAGAATCATAATAATTCAACGCCTGATCTACCCAATCCCAAATAGCAGCTCCACAGAAAAAATTAGTTGACTCAATAGCCTCCCAATAATCCTTCAGATTTCCTCCTGCATTTCCCATAGAATGCGCATATTCAGAGACATGAAAGGGATATTTAATATCATACTTTCCTTTAACAGCTTCCCGCATCCATGCAATAGAAGGATATTGGTTTGATCCCATATCCACAATATCATTATTACGCTCATATTGCACAGGACGCGAAGCATCAAATGCGTGCAACGCATTATAGGCTGACAAGAAATTCTTCCCTGGTCCGGCTTCATTTCCTAGAGACCAGATTACAACAGAAGGATGATTCACATGTGCATGAGCTAATTCCATCACACGAGCTACATGAGCAGCCTCAAATTCAGGCACGTGCGACAAAGAAGCGTCTCCGTAATAATATTCATGGCTTTCCAGGTTTGCCTCATCTTCCAAATAAATACCATATTTATCACACAAGTAATACCAATAAGGATCACAAGAATAATGAGAGTTTCGTACATGATTAATATTACCACGCTTCATAAGCATTATCTCATCTTCCATCTGCTTATGAGATATTGCATTACCTTTTTCTGGATTAATCTCCTGACGATTAACTCCTTTTAGCTTTACAGTTTTCCCATTTATATAATAATATCGTCCTGCTAATCCATATTCATCTAAAGCCGCCGGCGTATCTTTAATTTCAACCTTACAGAATCCTAATCCCGTAGAAAAAGTTTCTACCACCTGCCCTTTACGATCTTTTAATTGTCCTACCAGTGTATACCTATAAGGAGTTTCTGCAGACCATTTTCGAGGTGAACTTACATGCATAACCGTTTGTGTTGTGATACTCTCTCCACTTGACAGCTCTGCAATTTCCACATTATTTACTTTCCCTCCTGACACCAGTTCTGTATCGTCTGAATAAAGTTTATTAGCATATAAAAAATAGGATAATGTATACCCTTTCATTTTTTTATTATTCAAATTGCGAATATCAGCTTCTATTTTAAGAATACCATCATTATAATTTCTATCCAAATCAGGACGCACACGAAAATCTCTCACTTGCGTTTTAGAAGTAGAAGTTAATGAGACAGAACGAAAAATTCCAGGAAGTCTAAACATATCTTGTGCTTCCAAAAAAGAACCATCTGAATTACGATAAACTTCCACTGCTACTGTATTTTTGCCATTCCAATTCAAATAAGGTGTAATGCAAAAAGATGAAGTATTTCTCGAGTTTTTAGAGAAACCTATGTAATGCCCATTTACCCATAAATAAAAAAAAGAAGATACCCCATCAAAATTCAAATATACTTCCCGATTTTCCCATGTAGCAGGAATTTCGAAGTTACGGCGATAAGCTCCAACCTCATTACGATGCTTATAAGTGACCCAATCATGAGGAGGAGTACGCATCACCCCGCCTTTCCAGTCGTCAACAGCCACTGTATGCTGAAATATAACCGGTTGGTTCGCATAAATAGGAGTACCATATTTCAATGAACCATCTTTCTGAATTCCAGCTACATTCCATTGCATCGGCACCGTTACTTCATCCCATGTTGAAACATCAAACGAAGGCTTATAAAATTCCGTTGACCGTTCTTCTGGATTACCCACCCAGTGAAACTTCCAAATTCCATCAAGCGACCGATAAAACTCACTATAATCAGGCAATAGCAGACGTGCACTCTCCACATCAGCAAATGTAAAGAACCAAGTATGAGGCTGCTCCTTATTGAGTGAAAGTTTGGTAGGTTGTTCCCACTCATTACCAATAGGCATCAGTTCTTTGCCATAAGAAAATCCATCCAGCAAAGATTGCTGGGCACTCAATCCCATGCTTTCGCATAATAGCAAAGCTCCAATAATGTATTTCCCTGCATTATTCATAAATCAGATTTAAAAATAAATTTTATTCGTTTCAAGTTTTATGCATATAACGATAACTCTGATAAAAGCTACTCATTATTATATACCTTTTTAACAAAGTTAACATACGATACATTTCAACCATTAGCAATAAAATATTTGCCACAGAACAATAAAATTTAGATTGATTAAAAAAAAGTCCTATATTTGCAGCAAAAGGAATAAAAAAATCCACAAGTCCTTCTTATTTGTCATAAATAAGTCTCTGAAAGACATACTAACAAATGATTATTAATTGCAAAGACCGGAATAATTGGACAGATGAATCTCTATGGGAACTTTTATTAAAAAGGGACATTGAGGTTTTGGAAATCTTATATCGGAGACATTATGATTTATTACTAAACTATGGACTCAAAATTTATCCTGACAAGGAATTAGTAAAAGATTGCATTCAGGATCTTTTCGTCAAATTACATCTAAGTCGTAAATTATCCAACACACAATGTGTTAAAACATACTTGTTAAAAGCACTCCGAAATTTATTGGTAGATAAACTTTCCTCCATTAAGGAAACGGAAGATATAGAAAAAGTCAGTTTTAACCTAACGATAGATAATTCCGCATTATCGGCTTTATTCCAAAAAAATGATGAAGAACTTAATTTAAGCAAACAGCTCCTCAAAGCGTATCATCAACTACCTGTAAATCAACGAGAAGCAATTTATTTACGATATATCAAAGGATTGCCATACAAAGAAATTGCAGAGATACTTGACATTGCTCCCCAATCAAGCATCAATTTAGTTCAAAGGGCGCTTACGAAATTGAGGTCAATCATGCAATTAGAAAAGATAATCCTGATATTTTTAATAGCACGCTAATCATTAAGTCGTGTAAAGTGAGTATTTTTTTTCAGTTCTCCCGTATTATAGTAAACTGAAAAAATAAACTATATGAAACTCACATCAAAAATTATTGTATTGTTATGCCTATTTCTAGGGCATTTTTCACACGTACTAGCAGAAGAAAGCAACAAACACTTCCCTCATCCCGACCGTATTCGATATGATGGTTCTTGTATGACCATTGATGGAAAAGATGTATTCATATATAGTGCAGCTTTTCATTATTTTCGCTGTCCTGAACCTTTATGGAGAGACCGCTTCAAGAAAATTAAAGAAGCAGGATTTAACACAGTAGAAACTTATATTCCCTGGAACTGGCATGAACGAAAAATGCCTAATAGCCCTGATGCTCCAGGCAATTTTGATTTTGCAGACTTAAAACGATGGCTTAAAATGGCACAGGATGAATTTGGTTTATATACAATTGTACGTCCAGGTCCATTCATTTGTGCAGAATACTCAGGAGGTGGCTATCCTAGATGGATAGCAAAATTCCGACCGGAGGGATTCAACGATTTCTGGTTAAGAAGTGCAGACCATCAGCATATACGCTGGTGTCTACACTGGTACAATGCAATATGTAAAGAACTTGTTGAAGAACAGATTACCCATAAGCCCAAAGGGGAAAAAGGAATTATCCTCATTCAAATTGAGAATGAATACAATCATCATGATTGCAGTAATAAGGAAGAACTACTCAAGGCTCTATATCAATCTGTAAGAAAAAATAACATAGACATTCCAGTATTTACTTGTTTGACACAAGAATGCAGGAACAGTAAAGACCCGGAACTATCCCAAGTCTTTGATAGTGATAATTACTATGTGGGACTCTCTTCTGCTCCAGATTGTGCCTACCGCATGGCCGCCCTCCGGCAATCCCAGCCCGACGCCCCAGGATTCGTCACAGAACTCCAAGGAGGCTGGTTCTCGCTGGTCACCGGCCGTTTAAGCGAAGAACATTATTCAGATGCACGCCATTTCAAAGCTTTGGGACTTATGTCCATGCTGGGCGGAGCTACAGGCCTGAACTATTATATGTTTTTCGGAGGAAGCCACTTCGACGGATGGGGTGCACGAGGAATGACCACCAGTTATGACTACAATGCGGCACTGCGTGAAAACGGAGCCACGAGCGATAAGTATTATGAATCGAAAGCCCTTGGTAGCTTTATCCAAACCTACGGCAAGAAACTAGTCCGGGCAGAAGGAGGCCCCTGCCTGCTGGAGAATGCTCCGAAGTCATTATTCGGCGGTATTCGGGTGGCACAAGACGGCACTCGCTTCATTTTCCTGCACAACACTGACCCCAAACAGAGTATCAAAGGACATGTTAGAATAGTTCCTGGAAAATCAGGAAAACATTCTGAATCGATGTACAACATCAATCAGCATGGGGAAAAAGTATTGATTTCTGCTTCCGGAAATGAAGACGGCCCTCTACCACACATCAATCCGATAGAAATCACTTTCGACCTTCCCGCGTTAGGCAGCAAAGTATATGTACTTCCTGCCGGAAGCTCCGCCAACGAAGGAAGTTGGTGGCCGCAGCCTGCTATGCGCGCGTTAACACCTGACCGACTTCCACAACCGGTACGTATAGCTTCTGCACTGAAAAAGGAAGACGATCCAAAGAAAGCCCGTTGGATATCTACTCCATGCCTGGTTTCTCTTTCAGACTTAGGTATCAACGATTTCCGTTACAGCCTATACCGAGCCAAGGTAAAACTGGATGCACACCAAGCTGCAAATGAGCAATTCCTGCTGTTCAATATGTTCACCCGTGACATAGTATCAGTACTCGTAAACGGGAAACCAGCCAGACGACTGTTTCCTGACCAAGCCGATGCACAGAGCTGGACAACCCGTGACTGTTTTGAGCGCATCCGCCCCGATGAATATGACAACCGTTTTGATGTAACTGGTCTCCTACAAGAAGGCAACAATGAAATCCTCGTAGCCTATGAAAACTTAGGCCATGCCCACGGCTACTTTCCAATGGAAGAACTAGCCGGTATACGACAAGCCGGACTGTCTGTCACAGAATCTGCCCTGACCCATCCACTAGAATGGGAATGTGCTACAGATATGGGTGGAATTACTGCTGGATGGCACCTACCCGAATACGTACCGGAAAACTGGAGCAAAATCAAACTGGACACCACATACGAAATTCCACGAAAAGGGAATAAGGTACAACCCCAAAGTACTCCTGATGGGCTATTTACCTGGTATCGCATTGAATTTGAATTGCCTGCACAAAAGGAGAATATCTGGATTCCATGGCTAGCACGCATCAACGCATCCGGTAACGGTTACATGTGGTTGAACGGACATAACATCGGGCGCCATTGGGAAGCAGGACCTCAAAGAGAATACTACTTACCAGAATGCTGGCTGCACTTCGGAGGAAAGAAAAACGTGCTGGTTATGGGGTTACGCCAGACTGCCAACGGAGCCGTACTGAAAGCAATCGAAGTAGCTCCCTACCCACAAGGAGCAGAAATCAGAAACTAAAATTCAAATGACCATGAAACACTTTATTTTATTCTTTTTAACGCTTTTCGGTGCCGTACTTCATGGCACCGGAGCAAACTCTTCCGCACGAGAAATACTCCACATGAATAATGACTGGGCATTCTACCGAGGAGAGGTCAACAATGGAGCACGCACAGACCTAGATGACTCCTCCTGGATGCCCATAGTAATTCCCCACATCATGCAGCTAGAAACGAAACATTGCGGTGGAAATACTATCTATGACGGTATCGGATGGTATCGCCGTTACTTCACTCTCTCCAAAGCCTATAAGAACAAACGTGTCGTAGTATCATTCGAAGGAGTAATGACCAATTGTGAAGTCTATTTGAATGGTGAAAAGATTACCACACATCACGGAGGCTACTTAGGCTTTATCGCCGACTTGACCGGACGCATCCGCTGGGACGAAAACAACGTACTGGCCGTACGAGTATCGGCCGCACATGATCCGCTTACCCCTCCGGGTAAACCCCAGGAGAGAATGGACTTCTACTATTATAGTGGAATCTATCGGGATGTACACATGGTCATCACAGACAAAGTTTACATTACCGATGAGCTACAAGAAGACATCGTAGCCGGAGGAGGACAATTCATAACATACCCTGAAGTTAGTCCTGAATTTGCCCGGACACATGTCTCCACTCATATCCGTAACTTATCCGATAAAGGAATGTATCTACAAGTGGTCTCACGTCTCATCGACTCAAACGGAAAAACTGTATCAGAAAACAAAACCCAAAGCAAGCTAAACCGGGAATCAGCCACAACCGTGGAACAAGACCTCCCACTAGCCCATCCGGCCTTATGGCATCCTTATAGCCCTAACCTCTATACATTACAGACTCAGCTGATTTCACAGGGGAAAATCCTTGACGAGAGGCAGCAGCAGATTGGCATCCGACACATCCGCTACACTGCCAAGGAAGGCTTTTTCATCAACGGGAAAAAACTTTATCTACGAGGAGCCAACCGGCACCAGGCTTATCCCAACGTAGGTGACGCAGCCTCCAATTCCATGCAGGAACGTGAAGTGATTGATCTAAAAAGAGGAGGATACAATGCCGTGCGAGCAGCCCACTACCCTAACGACCCGGCATTTTTGGAAGCCTGCGACCGCTATGGGCTACTGGTCGTGGAATGCATTCCGGGATGGCAGTTCTTTAATTCTGATTCAACTTTCATTCGCCGCTTGTTCGAAGTGGGGAAAGGCATGATCCGCCGCGACCGTAACCACCCTTCTGTCGTACTATGGGAAACAGCTCTCAACGAATCCCGCTATCCAGTATCTCTGGCCAAATCCATCTTCGAACTCTCTCATGCCGAATATCCCGGTGACCAGATGTACACCGCTGGCGACTACCTGGGACATGCCGATATGGAACCTTTTTACGACGTGTTTTATAAACAAGTAGCCGGATACCCCAAAAGCGGAGATGTGATGGACAATCAAATGGAAGACATGCTTTCCATCAAGCCTTTATTCTGCCGTGAATGGGGAGACGGAGTAGGTGAAAAACCGCGCGTAAGTCTCAAGGAAAACGAGGAAGAGCAAATGCGTCAGTGCCGGAGCCGTATTGAGCAGCTCAACGGAAACGGCTATTTCGACTGGTGCATGCTGGACGCCAATCCCCACATGGCAGGACACTTCGTATGGAGCTACAACGATTATGCCCGTGGAAGTGAAGATGAGACCATGTACAGCGGAGTGGTAGACATGAACCGCTATCCTAAATTCAGCTACTTCATGCTGCAGAGTATGCGTTCTCCAGCCATCTCACAACCTGGTCTATATGAAGGGCCCATGGTATTCATCGCTTCTTACAACGCCTCTGAACAATTTTCTTCCTCCACTACAAATATCATGGTCTTTTCCAATTGTGAAGAAGTTCGTCTCTATCGTAATGGCAAGTTAGCAGGTACACAAACACGAGCAGAAAGGACTCCCCTTTACCACTCGATAGTGGAAAAAGGAGGAAGCCCGGTCTTCGTTTTCAATACCGGAAAATATGAAGCAGGCACTTTAAAGGCGGAAGCATTGATAGGTGGGAAAGTGGTAGCCGTACATCAAGTCACGACGCCAGAAAAGGAAGACCATCTTGTCGTAGAAACCCGTACGAACGGCATTGTCCCAGTTGCTGATGGTTCAGACATGATTCCGGTCTATGTCACCGTATGCGACCGTAACGGCAGCCGTGTATACAACTCACAGAAAGAAATCACCTTCCAGGTATCGGGTGAAGGCAGTCTGATAGGCGATGGAATTACCCGCATCGGGGTAAACCCGCAAAAAGCGGAAGGTGGAGTAGCTTTCGCATTTGTGCGCACTACCCGAAAGGCTGGCACCATCAAAATAAAAGCAATGGCCGACGGACTCACTCTCGGAGAAACAGAAATCACTACCCAAGCATTCTGCGGAAAATACCTTCCGGACGGAAACCACCGCATGTTCAAAGGACAGGAAGAGGACAATGCCGTAGTAAAAACCAGCTCATGGCAAAAGCGTGTACTGAGCATGCCTCGTTTGAAGATTGCTTCCGTTCAGGTAGAAAGCAGCCAGAAAGGATATCCTTCCTCACATATCATCGACCAAGATGACCGGAGCTGGTGGATTGCCGGAGACAGCAAACTTCCCCAGACCATTACATTGGACCTGGGCAACCAGACTTACGTCAAGGCAAGCCGCATCGTTTTCCAGAAAGACAGTTCTTCTTACCGCCACAAAGTAGAAACTTCAGAAGACGGTAAGCACTGGCTCACACTATACGAACGTGAATGCACTGGATGGGAATTCAAGCCCATGACCGTAGACAGAGAAATCCGCTATTTCCGACTCACCATCGAAGGGGTATCAGAAGGACGCGCTGGACTGGGAGAAATTTCTTTATATTAACCTTTTATACGATTATACCAATGAAAATAAAACTAACCCTAGGACTCTGTTGCGCAACACTGGTATTGTCAGCGCAAACCAAACTACCCTCCATTGATACCTTTCCTCAAAAAAAAGATATCTACAAGAAAGGATGGATTGACTTCAACAAGAACGGGAAAAAAGACATCTACGAAGACCCGACACAAGACGTAGAAAAGCGACTGGACGACCTGATTTCACAAATGACCCTCGAAGAAAAGGCCGGGCAGCTGGTTACTTATTACGGGTTCAACAAGGTGCTGGAAGACAGCGTACCAACCCTGGCATGGAAACAAACTGCACTCCACAATGGAGTCGCCAATATCGACGAACACCTGAATGGAGAAATCTACGACTTGAAACGATTAGTGGCCTGCATGCATGAAACACAACGTTTCTTCGTGGAATATACCCGATTAGGAATCCCGGTAGATTTCTCCAATGAAGGAATCAGAGGATTATGCGCTCCCAAAGCAACCAGTTTCCCGTCTATGAACGGACTAGGATGCACATGGGACAAAGAACTGGCTTACCTCCAGGGAGAAATTGAAGGAAAAGAAGCTAGAGTATTAGGATACACCAATGTTTATGCTCCTATTCTGGATGTAGCCCGCGACCAGCGCTGGGGACGATGGGAAGGAAGCATTGGCGAGGACCCGTATCTGGTAGCACGTCTGGGTGTAGAGATGGCCAAAGGTATCCAAAGCCAGAAGGTCGTTTCTACCCCAAAACATTATGTCGGATACGGCGATTGCAAAGCTGCCAGACAATGGGATGCCCGTACCGACCCACACGTCACTCCTTCAGAAATGTATTACATCCATGAGTACCCTTTCCGCAAGGTATTCCAGGAAGCCGGAGCATTGGGAGTCATGTGTGCTTACAATGATTACGATGGAGTTCCCATGTCTGGAAACTATCATTATCTCACCGAGATTCTCCGACAGGAAATGGGGTTCAAAGGGTATGTAGTGTCAGACAGCTATGCCATTGGACGTTTAGCTGGTGTACACAAAGTGGCCGCAGACGAAAAAGAGTCTTGTCTACAAGCATTAAAGGCAGGATTAAATGTACGCACTGAATTTAACAAACCTGATGATTACACTCGATACATTAAAGAACTTGTTGAAGAAGGAAAACTGCCAATGAAACGAATAGATGAGCTGGTGCGCCAGGTTCTCTACGTCAAGTTCTGGATAGGCCTGTTTGACCAACCTTATATCGGTTCCGGGAAAGATGCCCATACAATCGTTTCTTCCGCCCTTCACCAGGCAACCGCACTAAGAGCCTCACGCGAATGCCTTGTATTGCTTAAAAACGAAAAACAGATGCTCCCATTAGCAGACCAGTACAAACGTATCGCCGTCATCGGCCCTAATGCAAACTCTAAAGGATATGTTCCCACCCATTACGGTCCTCGCGGATTTGATAATTTCATCAGTGTATATGAAGGTCTGAAAAAAGTTTACGCGAAAGACAAAAATATAAGTATCACCTATTCCAAGGGGATTGATTTAGTAAATAAAGGATGGCCGGAGAATGAACTGATTCGTGACACGCTAACTACCGAAGAACAAAGAAGTATTGCAGAAGCAGTACGTATTTCCCAAGAAAGCGATGTTATTGTAGCTGTATTGGGGGATGGTTCAAGCACTTCCGGAGAAAGTCGTACACGAAGCAGCCTGGATCTTCCAGGCCACCAAGAAGAACTATTACAAGCCCTTATCAAAACCGGAAAGCCTGTGGTTCTTGTGTTAATATGGGGACGGCCAACCAGCATTAACTTTGGCGACAAATATTGCCCCGCTGTGTTAGCCGCAGGCTATCCCGGTGCACAAGGCGGACTTGCCATTGCGGAAGCACTGAAGGGTGACTATACTCCAGGAGGAAAACTAAACGGAACCTGGCCGAAAACCGTAGGACAGCTTCCGATGAATATTCCGACGAAACCCAATGCCAACATGGAAGAAATGCACTATCATACCGTGGCCAACAAAGGACTGCTTTATTGTTTTGGACATGGACTCTCTTATACGCAATTCAAATATGAAGATTTGCACATCGACAGTATCTACACTAACACTGGATGCGTACAAGTTTCCTGCAAAATAACTAATACAGGACGTTATGAAGGTGATGAAGTGGTACAATTATATGTAAACGATGTCATTAGTTCCACAACGACCTATGAAAAAAGCCTTCGCGGATTTGAACGTATCCACCTAAAACCGGGTGAAAGCCGTACCGTACACTTTTCTCTCGTGCCGGATGATTTGATTCTAATCAATGCAAACCACGAAAGAGTAGTTGAACCTGGAGAATTTAAGGTGATGATAGGCAGTTCTTATGAAGACATCCGTTTAACTGGAAGTTTCTATTACAGAAGCACTCAGACGAATCCGACTCATCGAACCAACAAAAAGGAAAAAATCATGAATGATACAGAATTTGTGCAATAATACCAGAAATAAGATGAAACTAAAATTTTTATTGACATTGTTTCTGATATTTAATATAATAGTCGGAAACAGCCAGACTCTACAGCCCAACTCACAAGTCCGGAAAGTATATGTGATTTTTAAAACACATTTGGATGTCGGATTTACCAATTTGAGTTCAGTGGTTACTCAACGTTACATTCACGAATTTATACCTAAGGCTATTGATGTCGCAGAAAAAATGAAATCCGACAATAACGGCGACCGTTATGTATGGACAACAGGCTCCTGGCTCATCTGGAAGTATCTTCAAGAAGCAAAGGAGGAAGATATCAAACGATTGGACAAGGCCATTCAAGAAGGAGATATTATATGGAATGCGGTTCCATATACTGTGGAGTCGGAAACAATGAACCGAGACTTGTTCAATAGTTGTTTACAGCTTTCAAAAGAATTAGACCGCAAATACGGAAAGCATACGATTGCAGCCAAAATGACCGACGTACCCGGACATACACGAGGTATCATAGCTCCACTGACCAATGCCGGAATACGCTTTCTCCATATCGGAGTCAATTCAGCCTGCCCCGTTCCTGATGTTCCTCCGTTTTGCCGCTGGAAAGATTCGAAAGGCAACGAATTAATTCTTGCTTACCAGCAAGACTATGGAGAAGAGACCTTACTTCCAAACGAAAAGACTGTGATTTCAATCAACTTTACAGGAGACAATCATGGTCCTCATCAATATGAAGATGTAAAACGAATCTATGCAAATATTCGTAAACGTTACCCTAATGCGGAAGTCATAGGAGCTTCCTTAAACGATGTAGCTGAAATCCTTTGGAGTATGCGTAATGATTTGCCGATTATTACTTCTGAAATAGGAGATACTTGGATTTATGGTTATGGAGGCTCCCCTATACGCATGGCTAAATATCGAGTACTTTCCCATCTTTTCTCAAGATGGGAAAAGGAAGGTAAATTCAAGGGATACGAAAAGGGGAAATTGAATTTTGTGGCCGAGTTAGGATTGATAGCGGAACATACCCAAGGGATAGACGTAAAAAATCACCTGCGTCATTGGGATGCGTACAATATGGAAACATTCAAAGCTTTTCGTGCAGCAGAATTATTCAGCAAAGCAGAACAGTCATGGAAAGAAATAGATGCCTATATAGGGAGTGCCATAACTTTATTACCGCCTTCCTTGCAAAAAGAGGCAATAGAAGAAGTAGCGAAAGTAGACCAAATCTCTTTAAAGGACATCAAAGAGAACACTACTTTGACTGACTGGCACCAATCATTAATGAAAGGATTTCAGATTACAGGTTTATCCTATCAAATGTTTAATCAAAAAGATTATGACAAATTTCAAAAAAACTATATGCGTACACGTCCGGAGTGGGGAATAGCGGATCTCGGAAAACCAGGATTAGAAAATTCAGAAGCCGTAAGTGCTACTCTTAACGCACAAATAACAAAGCAATCTACTACTAAAGAAAAAGAAGGAATACGTACCTTGTCTGAATTGAAATTTCCATTTTATCCTGAACTACCTTCAGGCGTATATCCCGAACGTATACAAACCGAAACATGGATTTCAAACAATGGAAAACAAGCAGAAGTATCATGTACTCTTTTCCGCAAACCCGCAGTACGCCTGCCTGAAGCCTACTGGCTCTCATTCAATGCAGATAATATCATTTCCATTATTGCAGAAAAAACCGGTGAAAGAGTAGACGTAATGGACGTAGTAGAAAAAGGTAACCGGCAGATGCATGGGATAGACAGGTACATTGACCTCGTTACCACTACGGGAACTTACCGTATATGGAGTAAAGAAGCCTTTCTTGTCAATATAGGAGAAGCTAACGGACTCAATTACTCCACCAGTTATCCCGATATACGGAACGGCATTCATTTCAATCTAAGCAATAACTTATGGGGGACTAATTTCTCTATGTGGTGGGAAGGTTCCATTACATTCCATTTCAAAATTGAAAAACTAGATAATAGTTTCATGTAAGGTCATTAAAAAACACCGACAATAGCGAAATTCTATCAATACATTGTTTTTCTATAAAAAACCTGACACATTCTTCCAAACACTTTGAAAAATTCTCTGTTTCACAGTGCGGGATTTGTATTTCACAGTGTGAAATATGTATCCCACACTGTGGTTTTTATATTCCACAGTGTGAAACAGAGAATTTGCTTTGAAATTTTTCGTTTTATATAAGAGAATTGGCTTTTATATGTAATGTAATTTTAATTTTTTTCATCCTCTCTCAAAAATTTTCTCGATAAAGTGAGTATATTTTTATATATTCCCCGTATTAAAAGAAAACAGTAATAAGAAATGAAACAATTACGCCAACAAACATATAGAGTCTTGCGCATGCTTCTACAATACTTCAGGCAAGCAGAAATCGTGGAGTCGCCTGAAGAAATTGATAAAGTATGGGAACAAATTAAAATACAGACCGCACGTCAGCAAAAAATCAGACAACGACGTATCTTTTATGTATCAACTTATGCAGCAGCTACTATTGCAATACTTATTACAATCGGAGCACTGGTATCTGGCAAATTCCAATTGGGATACGACACTGATTGGCTCGAAAAGTATGCCATGATAACTGATTCTATAATTACGAATAAAAGTACAGACGATATAAAACTAAAATTATCAAACGGAAAAGAAGTATTAATTCAATCCAATGGAACAGTAGCTTACACTTCTAAAAATACGTTAGTAGTAAACAAAGATACAGTACATTACGAAACCTCAAAAGAAGAAAACATTGACCAAATTATCACTCCAGCAGGCAAACAGACACAAGTTGTTCTTGCAGACGGCACTCGGCTTTGGGTTAACGCCAGCACACGTGTGATATATCCACATGAATTTAAGGAAAACTTACGTGAGATTTTTGTGGATGGAGAAGTCTATTTGGAAGTAGCTCATAACGAGAAAGCACCCTTTTTCGTTAAAACAAAAAATTTTAGCGTACAGGTATTAGGTACAAAATTCAATGTATCTTCTTACCAAGAAGAACAGCTCTCTTCTGTAGTATTAGTAGAAGGAAGCGTAAAAGTAGAAAACAAATCTCAAGATAAAACAATCTTGGTTCCCAACCAGCTTATTCAGATTAAAGACGGATATCTGGAAAAACCTGTTAAAGTGGATGTAAATAAATACATTAGTTGGATTAACAATCTGTTGATATATGAAGAAGAACCATTACCAATAGTGTTAAAGAGACTAGAACTCTATTATGGGAAAAAATTTATTGTAAAAAATAACATCAGTGACATACAAATTTCAGGAAAACTGGAGCTCAAAAATAGCCTTAGCAAAGTTCTGCATACTCTATCATACTCCTTCCCTATTGATTTTGAAGAAAAAGAAGACTCTATATGGGTTATGACCAGAAATAACTAATGTTTAACCATTAAAATAATACTAATCATGACAATAAACACTACATAAACCAATAAAAGCCGGAGCGATATGGGGGGCATATCTTCCGGCCAGATTAAGCTTCGCAAAAAATAGTTGAACTTAATATAATGCAAATGTATGAGAAATACAAAAATTAATTTTAATAACAAAGGAAGAAGTTTTAAATCTTTATTATTAATTGGCTTTTGTTCGTTTAATTTATCCGCCTTTTCACATACGAACATGTTATATGCTCAAAGCCAAAGTTTTACAATCGAGATGACAAATACAACCGTGAAAGGTGTATTTGACTATATCGAAGCAAACAGTGAGTTCGTCTTTTTATACGATAAGAATGCCATCAACCTGAACAAACAGGTGAACATGAACGTAAAAGGAAGACCTATTCAAGATGTGCTGGATGAAGTACTAGAGGGCCAGGACGTTGTCTATGAAATTAATGACCGACAAATTGCTCTAAAAAAGGCTTCCACTGCCCGCGCTACACAACAGACCATCCGCATCAAGGGTGTGGTAAACGATGCTACCGGCCCGGTTATCGGTGCCAATGTAGTGGTAAAAGGCACAACGAATGGAGTTATCACTGGTATGGATGGAGACTTCACACTGGATGTAAAGTCCGGTGACATCCTACAGATTTCTTACATCGGATACAAGACACAAGAAATTCCAGTCAAGAATCAACGGGAATTTAACATTTTGTTGAAAGAAGATTCAGAAGTACTGGAAGATGTAGTTGTTGTAGGATATGGTACCCAAAAGAAAGCCAACCTGACCGGTTCAGTAGCTCAAGTAGATAGTAAAACTTTAGAGAGCAGACCAATCCAAAATCTGTCTACAGGAATTCAAGGATTAATGCCTGGTGTAACTGTCACATCAGGAGGAGGTGCACCGGGACAAGATAACGGAACAATTCGCGTACGTGGTGTAGGAACATTAAACTCAGCCGATCCCTATATTTTAGTAGACGGTATTGAAACCAGTACTATGAATGAAATTGATCCGAACGATGTAGAAAGTATCTCTGTATTAAAAGATGCAGCCTCAGCTGCTATTTATGGTTCAAAAGCATCCAATGGAGTCATCCTGATTACTACTAAACGCGGTAAAACAGGCAAGCCACGTATCTCCTATAATGGTTATGTAGGCATACAGTCTCCTGCAAAACTTATCGAACGAATGGGCTCGTATGATTATGCACGTCTGTACAGCAAAGTAATGGAAGAAGAAGGTTTGACCCCTCGATTTGATGCAACAGAAATCCAGAAATTCAAGGATGGAACAGACCCTGATTACCCCAACACAGACTGGTATGATGAAGTTTACCAGACAGGAGTACAACATTCACACAACGTAAGCGTAAGCGGAGGAACAGAAGATGTAAAATATATGGGATCAATCAGTTATTTACACCAAACCGGTATCCTCCCCAATGCCATGAGACGTCAGTTCAGCGGACGTACAAATCTCGACGTAAAACTAACATCCAGACTCAGTGCTCGCATGAACATGGCTTACATTAATAATGACTACTCCGATCCAACAGACAGCTATGTAGGTGGAGGTTCTTATCAAATTATCAATTTAGCCAGTAAAATGGCTCCATGGATTGTTGGACGCTATCCAGATGGAACATACGGAACAATTTCAGATGGAAGCCCATTGGCATGGTTAGATGCAGATCAAACCGTAGACCGAAAAAATCAGAACTTTACAGGTTCATTGTCATTAGACTATCAAATTATAGATGGATTAAAGGCCACCTTAACAGGTTCATACGTCAACGATTTACAACATTACCGAGAATTCAGAAAAGAAATCCAATACAACGCAAACAAGAAATCCAATCCGAACCAGTTAGATGAGCGTTTTTATGAATGGAACCGTACTACGTTTGATGCTCTTTTAAATTATGACAAGCAATTTGGCAAACATGGTATAAAAGGAATGGCTGGTTATCACTTGGAAAAATACAATTATGCAGAAAACCAAGGTATCCGAAAGAACTTCCCTAACAATGATTTGACGGATATGAACGCAGGAGATACAGCAACTCAACAAACCAAAGGATATACCCGGGAGTTAGCTATGATTTCCTGGTTTGGGCGCATTAACTATGATTATGCAGGCAAGTACCTTTTCGAAGCCAATATTCGTGCCGATGCATCTTCACGCTTTGCAGATGGCAATCGTTGGGGATATTTTCCGTCTTTCTCAGCAGCATGGAGAATGAGTGAAGAAAACTTTATGGAAGGAAGTAGAGATTGGTTAGATAATCTGAAAATCCGTGCTTCATGGGGATTATTAGGAAATCAAAGTGCTTTAAATGATTTCTATCCATGGTTAAATACCTATAACTTGGATGGTACTTATATGTTCGGCAATTCCATAAAAACCGGATATTATCAAAAATCGTACAAATTAAATACCATTAGTTGGGAAAAAGCACGTACATGGGGAATAGGTATAGACGCATCTTTATTTAATGCAATAGACTTATCTGTTGATTATTATGATCGTAAAACAACTGGAATCATCATGGATGTACCCGTACCAAATGAGTTTGCCTTAGATGCCTATAAAGACAATGTTGGAGCCATGATAAACAGAGGAGTTGAAGTAACCTTAAGTTATCATAAACAATGGGGAGACTGGAAATTCGGAGCTACTGGTAATTTTGCTTACAATAAAAATGAATTACTGGATCTCGGTGGAGTAGACTCTATGGTAGACCCTAATGATAAATACAAACGTCGTCAGGTTGGAGCTCGTTTAAATTCTTTCTATGCCTATAAAGCTGATGGATTCTTCAACTCTGATGAAGAAGCACAAGCCTGGATGGACAAATATGCAAGTCAGGAAGGATACCCATTTGGTACCAACCAATTTAAAGGTGGTGATTTAATTTATCAAGATACCAATAATGACGGTAAAATGACAGAAGATGACCGCGTTTTATTAGGTTCTACAGACCCATCCTGGACATTTGGATTAAATTTGAATGCAGGTTATAAGGGTTTCGACCTCTCCGTAATGTTCTCGGGTGCGGCAGATGTCAGTCGAATGTTTACGCAACCCGGTGACTTTAATGGAGATATGTCACGTCCCACTACAGCTTGGTTAGATGCTTGGACACCAGAAAACAAAGATGCAAAAATGCCACGAGTTGCTTATGAGAAAAAGTCTCCAAGCCATCCTTGGAATAACATGTCCAGTTTCTGGATTCAAAATGCCAGCTATGTACGCTTACAAAATCTACAGTTTGGATATACATTCCCAACTGAATGGTTGAAAGCACTTCATATAGAAACTCTTCGCGTATACTATTCAGCTGAGAATTTATTCACAATTGACAACATGATGGTCAATGTAGATCCGGAAAGTATGGATACAAACGGTTATGGCTATCCACGACTCAGAACCCACTCCTTTGGTGTCAGTTTAACATTCTGATTATACAGACAAAAATAAAATAGGTATGAAAAAATATATATTTATAAGCGCTATTGCCAGTTTTTCTTTATTAAATGTCTCATGTGACGACTTTTTAGATACCGTTCCACACGATGCTCTTTCTCCTGAAACAACATGGAAGACAGAAGCAGACGCTGAAAAATTCATGATAGGTTGCTATAGCGGATGGATGGACGATGGAGTGACTTTATATGCAGATTGCGGCTCCGATATCGGATTTAGTTACCACCTTCACGAAGGCTGGAAATATATTGGAAACGGAGGAATGTCTGCTGGTGTCAGCGAAGTATGGGATTTCTATAACTTTAATACAATCCGTAATTGCAATGATTTCCTGACCAATATTGAAAAAGTAGCATTTACCGATGCTGCTAAAAAGAATAACATGATTGGACAAGTAAAAACAATCCGTGCATGGCAGTATTTTGAAAAGAACTGGTATTATGGAGGAGTTCCTATCATAGATTCATACGAAACGGCTGCCGAAGCTCAGGTTCCACGCAATACAGAAGAAGAGGTAAAACAATTTATATATAAAGAATTGGACGAAGCTATCCCCATGCTAAATAGTGGTGCCGTAGAAGCAGGAACTATAAATCAAGGTGTAGCATTGGCTATCAAAATGCGGTCTGCATTATACTATGGAGACTATGACCGTGCCAAACAAGCTGCAGTTGCCATTGCCAAGTTAGGCTTATATGAATTGGAGCCTTCTACTTCTGGTACAGCGTCCGGATATAAAAAGTTATTTTTAACAGACGGTCAAAAATCACCAGAAATTATTTTAGCAATCCAACATGACCAAAACTTACTTTCAAACTGGATGATTGGAAGTATGTATAATAATGCAGACGGAGGATGGTCATCCATGGTACCTACACAAAATCTGGTTGATATTTATGAAATGGATAATGGGTTAACAAAAGAAGAAGCCGGAAATTATTATGACCCGACCCATCCTTTTGCAAACCGTGATCCACGCATGGAAGCCACAATTCTTTTTCCTGGACAAAACTGGAAAAACCTAGACGGAGAAGATGTAATAATCAACACATTAGACAAGAAAATTAATGGAGAAGATAACCCCAATGATCCTAGTGGAGTAGACAATGCATCTAAAACAGGATTAACATGGGCTAAATATTTAGGTAACGGCCCCACATATTATGCCGATATGTGGAATGCCAATGCCAATACCATTATGTTCCGATATGCCGAGGTATTGCTAAGTTTTGCAGAAGCCAAGAATGAATTAGACGGACCTTGTGACAGTGTATATTGTGCACTAAATCAAATTAGACAGCGTGCCGGCATGTCTGATGTAGATAAAAATAAATACAATACAAAGGAAACACTACGTGAGTTAATCCGCCGGGAACGTACCGTAGAATTAGCTGGTGAAGGATTCCGCAGAGCAGACATTTTACGTTGGAAAGACAGCAATGGCAAAATGCTGGCAGAAACAGTATTAAATGGTTCTTTAACCCGTATTACAGGTACAGTAAACAATGAGGAAACCATCCCAGGAAAACGTGCAACTGTGACAGGTACAGAACTCATTGAAAAAAGAGTATTCCAGCCACACAACCGTTATCTCCCTATTCCACAGCAATACCGAGATAAAAACCCACAACTTGACCAAAATCCAGGATACTAATTTTTAATAGTTTCTGTTATTAAACAAACGAGTATAGGATTGGAATAAAATCCAATGAATTTTCTTCGTTCAGCAAATTTAAACTGAACATCAAAAGGTTGCCAAAAACTTTTGACAAAGAAATCAAAGGACTATCAATATAATCCTATACTCGTTTTTTATTTATAATTAAAAACACAAGCGTTTATGACCATCAAAGCATCAATCTTCATAAGTCTATTACTCCTATTCCACCCTTTTTTTATTTCAAATGCACAACAAGTATGGAGTCCCGATAATGGGGACGGTACGTTTACCAATCCTCTGATGTGGGGTGACTGGCCAGACCCAGACATCATCCGGGTAGGTGACGAATTCTATATGGTATCTACCAGTATGCACTACGTGCCTGGTTCCCCCATAGCCAAGTCCAAAGACCTGGTCAACTGGGAAATGGCAGGCTATGCGGTAGACCGCTACGATGAAGAGCCAGGATATGATATGAAAGATGGAAAAACCCTTTACTTAAACGGTTCATGGGCAAACTCTATTCGCTATCATAATGGAAAATTCTATGTAGCATTCTGCACTCCTTACGGCTGGGGCACGGAAAAAGGGCATTTTTCTGTCTGTGAAGCAGAAAAGGTAGAGGGCCCGTGGAAACGAACAGTCTTCCCAGAATATCTGTACGACCCAGGACTATTCTTCGATGATAACGGAAAAGTATATGTAGTACATGGGCAGCATGATTTGTTTGTGACAGAACTGAATGCCGATGCCCGGTCTGTAAAAGGAAAGCCTGTCAAAATTTGGGACAAAGGAGTGGACGATGCACACAACTCAGGGAAGCATGCCGGAATGGAAGGTTCACATGTTTATAAAATCAATGGAATATATTATATTCTTTGTCCTGCAGGAGGCACGGAAGGATGGCAGGTCTGCCTGCGTTCCAAAAATATCTACGGTCCTTACGAACACAAGGTAGTCATTCAGGATGACAGCTCCTATCCCACCAACGGACTACATCAAGGAGGAATGGTACAATTGAAAAACGGAGACTGGTGGTTTATCATCATGCAAGACCGTGGTGCTATTGGCCGTGTACCTCATCTGCTTCCTGTGAAATGGATAGATGGATGGCCTATGCTGGGTATCAACGGACATGATGTCTCGATTTATCAAAAGCCAAACGTGGGAAAGACTTATCCGATAAAATCTCCGGCTACTACCGATGAGTTCAACTCAACTAAACTTGGGCTACAATGGCAATGGAACCACAATCCGGACAACAGCCGATGGTCACTCACCGAACGGAAAGGCTATATGCGATTAAAGGCTTCCTATGCCAAGGAATTGACCACCGCTCGCAACACACTGACTCAGAGAGTACAAGGACCGTTGTCAACCGGTACAGTGGAAATGGATGCTTCCGGACTGAAAGACGGTAACATAGCCGGTTTCGGTGTGTTCCAAGATCCGTACGCCTACGTAGCTGTACGTCAGGGCGATGGAATACGCAAACTTATCTTTTGCTACAAAGGTAAACAAACCACAATAATTGAAAACCTGAAGCAGGATAAAGTATGGTTCCGCGCCCGCGTTACAGACAAGGATTTCACCGCCCGGTTGTATTACAGTCTAAATGGAAAAGACTTCTCTCCCGTGGGTGAAGTTCTCCACATGGATTTAGGCTATCCTTGGACTGCTAACCGTTTCGCCTTACTCAACTATTCTGAGACCTATGAAGGAATTGGAGGCATTGCCGATTTTAACTGGTTCAGATTTTATAATAAATAACTACTATGATAGCTAAATATTTATTAGGTATTGCACTTTGTATATGCAGCCTTACATACGGAAATAAGCCATCTAAACAATGGATAACCTGGTCAGCTCTTCCCGCAACCTGCTGGGAAGATGCTTTTGTCACAGGAAACGGTCAACAAGGCACTATGGTATGGGGAAGCACTCAAAAAGAACGTATTACTTGCGTACATGAGGAACTATTCATACGTAGTTGGAACAAACACTTGCCCACTGTGGCTCAAACAGCCGCATTACTCCCAAAGATCCGTCAACTAATTCGTGACGGAAGAAATAATGAAGCCGACAGTTTGATTACATCGGAAGCGGAACGTCAGTTACAAAAAATGGGGGCTACTCAGCGCTGGCCATTAATTCCACATCCAGCATTCGATCTATGCATTAAATATCTGGATAATTCCCAAGTCCTATCCCACTCTTATCGGCGGCAACTCAACATGGAAAGCGGAGAAGTGACAATTGTAAACAATGGAAGAAAAGAAGAAATCTTTTCTGACCGAATTCACAACGTCAATGTAATTCATCTAAAAGCAGATAAAAAAGAGAAACTCCAAATCAGACTCAATTTAGAAGAGACTCCAGGAAGAAAAGGTATTCATTTTGAACATAATTTAGACAGTACCTTTCAAACCATTAACTTTTCAACCCAACAAGGTTGGATGACTTGTCATGCAGATTACCGCTATGACTATGGTGGCTATGACGGAATAGCCAAAGTTACACACCAAGGAGGTAATATGACAAGCAATGGGCATGAGCTATACATCACCAATGCAGATGAAGTTCTTATACTAATTCGTATTGTCCCACGAGATGGAAAGTTAATTCCATCAAATATTTCTGCGATACAAAAAGAACTTCTTGGTCTTCCTACAAACTACCAACAACTTCTACAGCCTCATAAAGAAGTTCATGGAGAAATGTTTCGTCGCATGCAATTAGATTTAGGGCAAGCCGACGGATGGGAAAATACACCAATAGAACAGATGCTTTTCGATATTCACCAAAAAGGAATAACTCCCTTATTCATGGAACAGATTCATGCCATGGGACGCTATCTACTCATTTCTTCCTGTGGCAAATATCCTCCTCCCTTACAAGGAATCTGGGGGGGCGGATGGAAACCAGCCTGGATTGGAGGATTCGTATGGGATTCCAATATTAATCTGGCTATCTCTGCTGCAGCGATGAGTAACCTACCGGAATGTGCAGAATCTTATTGTAAATATGTGGAGCATCTGTTGCCCGGATGGCATCTCAACGCCACAAATTATTTAGGATGCCGAGGTTTTCTCGTGGCCCATTACAATGATCCGACCAATGGTTATCTGACTCATTTTGGACAATCATTCCCATGGATGTGTTGGGCAGGAGGAGCAGGTTGGAACATTCGTCCTTTTTATGAATATGCCATGCTAATGGGCGACGACATCATGCTAAAAAAACGAGTTCTCCCACTCTATCGTGAAATGGCAAATTTCTATGAAGATTTTCTAGTGATGGAGAAAGACAGCTTGTATCATATACTACCGAGCATCTCTCCCGAAAATGCCGCATACGGCACAAATACATGGTTAAGCCGTGATGCTACGATGGATGTAGCCATTGCACGTGATGTATTTGGCATCCTGCTAGAATTAGGAAAGAAATTTAACCTTCCTGAGAAAGACCTGAAAGAATGGAAACACTACCTAACTCACCTTCCAGCCTACCGCATCAATGAGGATGGAGCTTTAGCAGAATGGATTGACCCTAGTTATCTGGATGTGTATAATCATCGGCACCTTTCTCATCTTTATCCAGTATTTCCAGGCTCTCAAATAAGAAAAGACAAAGGAGAACCACAATTGAGAGATGCCGCGAAGAAAGCACTGGACAAACGTTTTGAGTTTGACACCAGTTCCGCACACGGACTAATTCATGTGGCCTTGCAAGCTGCACGATTAGGCGACCTGAACAAGATAAAAACGAACCTTGACCGCTTCAGCCGCCGGCATTATGTGTACAACAGCTTGGTCACTTCTCATGATCCGGAACATCAGGTGTACAATCTTGACGCAGTATTAAGCCTACCGCGTCTTTTTATGGAAATGCTCGTATATACAGAGCCCGGTAAAATTGAGCTTCTTCCCGCTTGGCCTAAAGAATACGCTGATGGAAAGGTAAACGGAATCCGTTTATATGGTGGCCATATTCTAAATATGAAATGGGAAAAAGGACAATTAACCGAAGCAGGTATACAAGCAGGAAAAAATGAGTTCCTAAATATTGTTTATCAAGGAAAAACGAAAAAAATCTATTTAAAGGAAAAAGAAGTGTATCACATAAAATTCTAATTATCCATATCTATGAAAACTATAATAAATATTTTCCTTATAACCACCATCATGAGTGCCTGCACCCCCAAAAGTGTTGATACCTCTATATATCTCGATCCAACACAACCTATAGAAAAAAGAGTTGAAGCATTACTTACTCAAATGACACTCGAAGAAAAAATCGGACAAATGGACATGGTAGCAATTTGGGATAAAGAAAAGATACTAGAACAAGGGAAATTTGACTATGGTGCATGGATTGGAGAAGCCCGTCCGGAAGAGATAAACAAAATCCAGGAGTATTCGGAAAAGACACGACTGAAAATCCCCTATCTGATAGGAGTTGACGCTGCACATGGATATGGAGTTTTACCCGGAAAAACGGTTTTTCCCACTGCCATCAGCATGGCCGCTACATTCAACCGTAACCTAGTAAGAGATATCTATGCTGCCTCAGCCCAAGAAATCCGGTCTACCGGTAACCAATGGACTTTCGCTCCTTGTATAGACATTGTACAAGATGCCCGTTGGGGACGGACTGGAGAAACCTATGGCGAAGACCCCTATCTAGCCAGTGAATTGGTGAAAAATGCAATCCATGGTCTACAAGGTAATAAAGACCCTCAAAAAAAAGTAGCAGCCTGTATGAAGCATTTATTAGGAGGTGGTGCATCCATAGGAGGTTGCAATCATGCTTCTGCCGAACTCTCAGAACGAGCCATCCGTTCTTATTTCCTGCCTCCTTTCCAAGCCGCCATTGAGGCAGGAGGAATGACTATTATGCCCGGACATAATGATGTTGCCAGTATCCCTGCACATGCATCAAAATGGCTCTTAACGGATGTTGTAAAAAACGAACTAGGATTCAACGGATTCTATATCAGCGATATGGGAGACGTAGAAAATCTTCGTCGGATACATCATACAGCTTTCTGCCAAAAAGAAGCAGTGAAACAGGCTTTCAATGCCGGTCTTGACATGCACATGTATTATTCAGGAGACAACACCACTCTTATGAGAAAATGGCTGGAAGAACTGGTCGCCGAAAAGGAAGTCTCCATAAGCCGTATTGATGATGCCGTAAGACGTATTCTCCGAGTAAAATTTGAACTAGGATTGTTTGAAAATCGCTATGTAGATGCAGGCTCGGAAATCAATGCTCCGGAAGCACACCGTCAACTGGCACTTGAAGCTGCCCGTGAAAACATCGTATTACTAAAAAACGAAAATAACATTCTTCCTATTGACGCCCGCCAATATAGACGTATCCTTGTTACAGGACCCAATGCCCACAATCAGGCTTTACTAGGAGACTGGAGCAATCTCCAGCCAGAAGAGAACGTCATTACCATCTTGGAAGGTATACAAAAAGTAGCTGAAAATCAAGCTGAGATAGTCTACAGTAATAGCGGACGCATACGTGGAAAGGCATCTAATGAGAAAATAGAAACAACTGACCCGGTCACTCAGGCTAAAATATTGCAAGAGGGAGGAGAAATATCAGATTATAGCATTGCAGATGCCGTGAAGAAGGCAAAGACATGCGATCTGGCAATTATCGCAGTGGGAGGATATGCCCTCCGACCCGACTGGGGATTACGCACTTATGGAGAATCAGCCGACCGGCCATCAATCGATTTTTTCGGAAGACAAGAGGAACTTATCCGTGCTATCCAAAAGACTGGAATACCCGTCATTGTAGTTATTGTTAACGGTAAACCACTAAACAATGAATGGACAACACAGCATATTCCTGGTATTATTGATGTATGGGAACCAGGCATGTATGGAGGGCAGGCTTTAGCGGAAATATTATTCGGAAAAGTAAATCCTTCCGGCAAACTACCTATTACCATTCCACAGCATGCCGGACAAGTTCCAATATACTATTATCAGAAAGATACCAGATATACTACCGGCTATGGTCTTGGCTCTTCCCGAAAAGATGACCTGCCAGCTTTCTGTTTCGGCCACGGACTAAGTTATACCCAATTTGAATATTCCAATCTGGAAATGGATACAATATATGCTCCAGGTCAAGATATCAGAATATCTTTCAAGGTCAAAAATACCGGGACACGAGCAGGTAAAGAAACTCCTCTTCTGTTTGTCAGCGATGTCGTATCCAGTGTAGTGACTCCCCGAGCCTTGTTAAAAGGGTTCGAAAAAATAAGCCTCAACCCCAATGAAGAAAAACGTTTAGAGTTTATCATACCATACAAAAGCCTAGGGCTGTGGAATACAGATATGAAATATACGGTAGAGCCCGGAGAATTTGATATTAAAATAGGCCGTTCATTTGACGACATCAGACTAAAAGGAAAAATACGTATCATCAATAAAAACTGACATAGAAAGTAATAAGTAGAATTCATAAAATCCTATTCAGATGACATTCAAATACTATTTAATCGCATTTCTAACTTTTTCTCAGGCAGTTCCTTTCCAAGGAATCTGCCGAGAATATCATGTGAACCGCACTATCGGTTCCGACCAAAATAAAGGAGATGCACAACATCCACTGAAAACCATACAAGCTGCCGCCGAAAGAGTACAACCGGGCGATGAGGTCATCGTACATACAGGCATTTACCGCGAACAAGTCAGCCCAGTACGGGGAGGGACAGAAAAGCAACCTATCATCTTCCGTGCCGCACCAGGAGAAAAGGTCGAGATAAAAGGCTCGGAAGTGATGAAAGGCTGGAAACATATAGATCGTCATACCTGGATGATAAAAATCCCCAATTCATTCTTTGGCACATTCAACCCATACGCTGATACAATCCATGGAGACTGGCTGGAACGGGGCAAGTGGAGCCACACCGGAGAAGTATACCTGAACGGAAAACAGTTAAAAGAAGTGCCTTCACTGGACAGCCTTGTCTTCACTGGACATAACCAGCCTTTCTGGTTTACAAAGGTAGAGCAAGACACAACTTTTATCTGGGCTAATTTCATTGGACACAACCCCAACCAACAAAATGTAGAAATCAATGTCCGACAAACCGTATTCTATCCTAACAAGCCTTTCGTGAACTACATTCATGTAAAAGGTTTTCACATGAGTCATGCAGCCACTCCTTGGGCACCTCCCACAGCAGAACAACCTGGGCTAATAGGTACTCACTGGAGTAAAGGATGGATTATCGAAAACAATGTCATCAGTCATTCTAAATGCGTAGGAATTACCCTAGGAAAATATGGAGACGAATGGGATAATAAATCAGAATCTGCAGAAGCATTTGTCAGAACAACGGAACGCGCCCTACAATATAAATGGGACAAAATGTACATTGGAAGTCATATTATTCGCAATAATACAATCTCACACTGTGGCCAAGCTGGAATAGCAGGAAGTTTAGGTGCCATCTTTAGTACTATCTCTAATAATGAAATTCATGATATTGGTCTTGAACAAACATTCTGGGGATATGAAATAGCAGGCATCAAGTTTCATGCTCCAATAGATATGTTAATCAGCCATAATCACATCTATCGCACAGAAGGTGGAATCTGGTTAGACTGGATGGCGCAAGGAACCCGTATCACCCGAAATTTCCTACACGATAACAAATTGCAAGATTTGTCTTTAGAAGTCAATCATGGTCCCATATTAATAGACAACAATCTATTTCTCTCCCCAGAACTTGCCCAAATAAAGTTATCGCAAGGAGTCAGCTTTGTTCATAACACAATAGCCTGGAAAATTTGGCCTACTGGAGTAAAAGATGATCGAAGAACTCCTTATTTAACCCCACATAGCACAGAAATAGCGGGTCTTCATGATTGCCCATGTGGAAATACGTCATATTTCAATAATCTGTTTTTACGGGCGGACATGACACCTTATAACGAATGTCTATTGCCAGTTCATCTGGAAGGGAATTTATATTTATCTGAATCTAGGCCCTCACAATATGACTTGAACGCACAGACAGATTCTGTGTCCAATCCTCAAATTCAAATTATAAAAGAAAAAGGGAACTGGTTTCTCTCTATAAATGTCAATTCAGATTGGAACAAATGCAAATTAATTCATATCTCCAATTTAGGAAAAGCTCAAATACCTAATCAAGCGTTTAAACGACCAGGAGTTCCTGAAACTTTTGATAAAGATTATACAGGAAATAAACGCAAAAAACGATTTATCTCTCCTGGGGCTATCAACTTCTCTGAAACTGGTATACAAAAAATAAAAGTATTTACCTCAACATTTTAGAATATTCTCTACCGTAATAGCCCAAGCTCCAGACTTATGTTCTGAAACTTGGGCTATTTTTAACGATGTATCCAAAGTTCCGGATTCAGTTTCACCGTTTCCTTACGCAACTGGAAATGCAAAATCGTTTCTCCTTCTGCATTGGTATGGATTTCTCCCAACACATCACGGGCACGTACCAGACTGCCTTTCTTGACACGCACTGTAGACAGGTTACAATAAACGGAGATATAGCTTCCATGACGTACCAGCACATTGGTCAGGCCATTATATTGGAAGACAGCCGAAACTTCACCGTCAAAGATAGCACGGGCATTGGCACCCGACTTTCCTTTAATATCCATTCCCTTATTGTCCAGCTTCACATTACGAAGTCCTTTCACCTGATACTGTCCATAATGTCCTACCACCACGTATGGTCCGGTAATTGGCACAGGAAGGATTCCTTTATTTTTCTCAAAGTTACTTGACAAGCGACGGTCTTCCGAATCCACCTTATAAGCTTCTAACTTCTCGACAGGAGTCTTCGCTGTCTCTTTTTTAGCCGACGCTGATGTTTCGGCACTTCCCTTTGCTGCTTCCGCTTTCTTACGAGCCTCTTCGGCTTTACGGCGAGCTTCCTCTTCCGCACGCTTACGAGCTTTTTCGATTTCAATTTCTATCAGACGGTCAATTTGCGCATTCAGTTTATCCGCTGAACGACGCTGTTTAGCCAGTTCCGACTGAATGCTCCGCTGTTTCTTTTGCAAGCCTGACAAAATCTGCTTGCGTTCCTGCTCCTGTGCTTCCAGCTTAGCCTTCTCCGCTTCTCCCTGCTTGAGCAAGTCTTCCTTCGCCTTCCGGCTGTTTTTCAAAGAATTGGCCTTTTCGGTAACTTGCTTTTGCTTCCGCTGTACCTGAATGCCTTGCAAACGCTGATAATCGGCATATTCACGCACATACCGCAAACGCCGGTACATTTGCCCGAAATCTTCGGCTGAGAAAATAAACATCAGCTTGTCTTGTATAGACTTATTCCGATAAATGTATTTTACAGATAATTCATATTTTTGCCGCTTTTCTTTCAGTTCTTTCTGCAGACTCTTTAAATCTCGCTCCAGACGGCTAATCTCCTGCTGAATGGCCTTTACATCATTTTCTATGGTCTGAATGTATTTTTGTCGTTCCTCTATTTGCCCTGAAAGTAAAGCCAGGTTTCCCAGCTGACTTTTCACATCCTTCTTGGTAGACTGCAACAAGGTTTCCGATTCGGCAATCTGTTGTTTCAGCTCATTACGCTGTTTTTCCAGTTGACGAATCTTCGGAGTAGTTTGAGCAGCAAGCGTACAAACGCAAAAGCAAATACAAGATATGACTACAAAACGTTTCATCTTTCCAACCACATTTTGAGCAAGGTTGTTAATTCTATTTTCTTATATCTGGAGGACAGGCTTGTCCGCGTCTCCCAGTCTTCTCCCACCGACATACGGGAAAGCTTCATGTCCAGACTATAAGTTTTTCCAGTCCCCTGCAACTCTGCCAATATATGCTGAGGGAAATAAGCCGTACCTAATTTCCCAAAATCTCCATACGTCCAGCTTAATGCATACGGAGTGCCAGACAGGGCCACAGAAGTGTTTTCAAGCCATCCTTTATCGGCCGTAGTCCGGAAACGGTAGGCCAGTTTTCGGGTATCTTTTACTTCCCACAGAGCACGGTCTCCTTCTGATGTCATCCGGAAACGATGCAAATCGGACACCTCAACGGTTTCCTTACCCGGCAAAAAGATTTCGTTCAGAAACAAAGACTGCAGCACATTAAAGCTCAGATTCAGATCGGCCATCCGGTTCAACTCATCAAAAGAAACTTCCACATACTGCTTGTGAAGGCGGTCGACGGCTAAAATACGGTCTGGAGAAATTTCCAGACGTGCCACTTCAATGCTCAGCAAAGGAGCCACCGACAATTGTATGACTTCTCCTTTCTTCATTCGGAGCGTAGCCGATAATTTCGTATTCTTCCCCCCGTCTACATTCAGGTTCAAAGCGACCTTTCCTGTCACACAATTCCAGTGAGGAAGACCGGAAATTACCTTTTCCTGATACTCTTCTCCTTTCAGTCCACCAATCATCTGGGCGCGTTCTGCATGACGCAGAGAACGACAAGAAGAGGCCAATACAATCAGGCACACCACATATACCCAGTAAATAAACCGTTTCATTCTATGTATTTTTTCAATGCGATTTTACGTTTCAAGCGCTTCAATTCAGCTTCTGTACGCGGAGTAGCTCCGTCTTCTTCTTTATTCTCCATGCTATCCGCCTTTTTCCAGTATTCCAGCGCTTTTTCCTTTTCGCCTGACATATAATAAATGTCACCGCAATGTTCCACAATCACCTGACTGCTGTCTCCTCCGTTCTTCATGGCCTGTTCGATATAAATACGAGCTTCGGTATAGCGTTTCTTCTCAAACAGAATCCAGGCGTAAGTATCCAGATAAGTCGCATTCTCAGGTTCTGCCTTTACGGTCTTGTAACTCATTTCCTCGGCTTTATCCAGATTGGTCCGTTCTACAGACAGATAGTAAGCATAGTTGTTGAGCGTACCGATGTTGTTCGGATTATAAACCAACGAAGAATCATAGGCTGCATAAGCTTCTGCTTTCATTTCCTTAGAATGGTACAGATCTCCTAAAATGGCATAAAAATCTGAGACAATTCCTTTATCACTCTTTTCATTTACCTGCTTCAGCCCTTGCTGGAAAATCTCCATAGCCTTATCCGTTTCTTCTTTCTGATAATGAGCCAAGCCTAAATAATAGTAGAACTCCATGGCATCGGGATTGTATTCCAGCGCAGGAGTAGCCACACGAATCACTTCATCGAGGTTATTGTCACGAATAGCATAGCTGAGCAACTGTAAGCGTGCAGGCTTGTTTTCCGGATCGAGCGACAGAACCTGATTCAGTACAGGTACAGACTCTTTTTCCATGTGCTTTGTAATCATGTATTGTGCACAAAGCATGGCCAAATCGGCATTTTGCTGCGGACGGTCCAAGATTTCCTTGAACAAGGATACAATCTGTGTACTGTCCTTCGTGGTCTGTTCCGACTGAAGGATAAGCTGACGCATGATTTCCATCTTAGTGTTCGACTCCACATCCTCATTCAACAGAATGGTATCCAATTGCTGACGATACAGGCTGTCCTTACCCAACTGTTTATAATAAGAAGCCATTGATAGCAAAGCCGGTGCATATCCCGGTTCTTCCTTTAAAATCCGCTGGTAAACCGCATAAGCCTCCTCGGGCTTGTCGTTATTCAGGTACACATCGCCTAAAATCGTTTGATAGCGTAAATCATACGGATACTCTTTCGACAGACTTTCAATTTCATTAAACGCCTGTTCCTGATTATCCATCAGCAGGTACATTCTGAACTTCTCCATACTGATTTGCTCAGACTTTCCATCCAGTTCTTCCAGACGGTTCAACACAGAAACTACCTGTGCGTAGCTTTTTGTCTGATTATACAAATCGACCAATGCCATCAGCGGTTCCAATCGGGACGGGAACTGATGTGCCATGTCGTCATACACGGCAATAGCTTTCGCCCAATCACGCTTCCGCTGGTAATAAGCCGCCAAAGTCTGTTTATACCAGAAATTTGATTCATCCGAACGTACTGCTTTCTTCAGCGCTTCTTCGCCTTTCTGTTCCTGGCCCAAGACCATATAGAACTGGGAAATCTCATATAAAGCTGGAGCGGAGCCCGGATAAATATCCAGACAGTGCTTATAAAGTTCAAACGCAGCATCATACTCTCCCTTCTGCTTCAGGCGAACTGCCTCCAGAAAAAAGTAATTATACTTCCTGCGCTGTTCGTATGACAAGGTATCCCTTTCCTCATTTGCCAAGTTTTGCTTTGCCGAATGCTGCTTTCCGGTGGTACCACAGGCAAACAGCAGGAAAACCATCCCGATGATTCCTAATAGTTTCTTCATACATTCAGGTTTATACGGTTCCGGTGTGACCAAATCCTCCTGCCCCACGCTCCGTTTCGTCCAACACTTCCACTTCTTCCCATTCAGCCTGTTCATGACGAGCTATCACCATCTGTGCTATACGTTCACCATCTTCAATCACAAACTCTTCAGCTGATAAGTTGACTAATATCACATTGATTTCTCCCCGATAATCGGCATCAATGGTTCCCGGAGAATTCAATACGGTAATACCTTTTTTGATAGCCAGTCCACTACGCGGACGCACCTGAGCCTCATACCCCTGTGGCAACGCCAAAAACAATCCGGTGGGTACCAGACAACGCTGCAAAGGCTTCAACACAATCGGTTCATTCAGGTTCGCACGAAGATCTACTCCAGCCGACTGTGGAGTAGCATATTGCGGCAACGGATGCCGGGAAGTATTTATAATCTGTATTTTCATCTATTTTATGCTTTTATGAAGTTGCGAAGTTACACAATCCACAGAATTAATAGTTACGTTTACCATTTTTTTATATTTTTGCACTTAACTTTTAGAGCTTCTTTAAATTTAAGTACCACATCACAAAGGAGTTACATTATGAACTGGAAACAATTGCTATCAAATAAAAGATTTGGTCTGGAGAATCTTCATGAAGCCCGAAAAGAAGACCGTACAGAGTTCCAACGTGACTATGACCGCCTGATATTCTCAGCTCCTTTCCGGCGTTTGCAAAACAAGACACAAGTCTTTCCCTTGCCGGGAAGTATCTTCGTACACAACCGACTGACACACAGTCTGGAAGTTTCATGCGTAGGGCGTTCGCTCGGCAATAAGATCGCATCCGAGCTATTAAAGCTTCATCCGGAACTGCATGATACGCATATTTCAGAAATAGGCTCCATTGTATCGGCCGCCTGTCTGGCGCATGACTTGGGCAATCCTCCTTTCGGTCATTCGGGAGAAAAGGCCATCGGCACGTATTTTTCCGAAGGAAAAGGACGGACCTTACAAGCATATCTTTCAGCAAAGGAATGGGATGACTTCACTCACTTCGAAGGAAATGCCAACGCATTCCGCTTGCTCACCCATCAGTTTCAGGGACGACGCCCCGGCGGTTTTGTACTGACGTATGCCACGCTGGCTGCCATCGTGAAATATCCTTTTTCCTCGCAACTGGCCGGAAGCAAACAGAAATTCGGATTTTTTACCAGCGAAGAAGAGGCTTTTCAAAAGATAGCTCATGAACTGGGACTTAAAAAGATTAGCAAGGAAGGAGAGCCATTGAAGTATTGCCGCCATCCGCTGGTGTATCTTGTAGAAGCGGCAGATGACATCTGCTACCAGATGATGGACATAGAAGATGCGCATAAACTAAAAATATTGACCACACAGGAGACCAAAGAATTGTATTTACGTTTCTTTGCCCCCGAGAAGTTAGACCATATTCAATCGATATGCAAAATGGTGGACGACACCAACGAACAAATAGCCTACCTGCGTTCATCGGCCATCGGAGTATTAATCAGTGAATGTGTACACACCTTTATTCTGCACGAAGAGGAAATTCTAAAAGGTGAATTTCAAGGAACGCTGATTCAGAAGCTCAGTTCAAGAGTCAGAGAAGCTTATGAGAACTGCTCACATACGGCTTTTGAAAAAATTTATTGCTCGAAAGATGTAGTCGACATCGAACTGGCCGGTTATCAGGTAATCACCACGCTGGTCGACTTAATGATTGAAGCCGTAAGATACCCGGAAAAGGCGTATTCCCAGTTGTTAATCAACCGAGTGTCCAGCCAATATCATATCCAGGCTCCTACCTTATATGAAAAAATTCAGGCTGTACTCGATTATATTTCCGGTATGACAGATGTCTATGCACTTGACCTATACCGAAAAATAAACGGGAACAGCCTGCCTGCTCTATAAAGAATATTATTATTTCCGCGTTTTATTTACCACCGGATTGGCTCCAGAAGTTATCTGCAGAGCCTCCGGATGTTCACGCAGATAGGATTCGATGTGACGCACACGCTTTTCTTCAAGAATCTCATCCACGGCAATCAAGATACCGGTTTCTTCCACATCACCAAAGCCATCATTAATCGCCGTACCGAACATACGCATGGTCGGTGACAAGCTCATATAGGCATTCACCAAAGGTGGAATGTTATATCCCAACTTGCGCACCTCTGTATTCAACACCTTATAATCTTCCTTAAAGGTATCGTGGCAGAACAGCTTCTCAAGTACCTTTTCATCGGTTTCAATCAGCAAAGGCTGCATCGGGGTAATCAACTTATCTTTATCATTGAAATGTTTCTTCAGGAAATAAAGAATCATATCACGTCCGAAGCGGTTATAGCTGGGATACATGGTCATCTTTCCAAAGAAATATTTTACCTGCGGCATGACGACCGTCAACGCTCCCAGACCGTCCCACAAATTATCCAAGGCAAACAGTCCTTTTGAACCTGCTCGAGTAGACTGGTATTCAAGTGTCACGAAAGAGCGTCCTAATTCTATCGTGGTAGGCAAATAGTCTTTCAGGAATTTCTCGGAGAAATTGAACATGTGAGCTGTTGCCAGCAAAGGCTTACCCTCGGCATCAAACTCCACTTCATCTCCTAACAAATAACGGTAGCCACCCAGGATTTCTTCAGCTTCAGGATCCCATACAATCAATTGCTGATAAGGATTTTCCATCAAGTCATATTCATCAAGATCCATTGACTTACCGGTTCCCCCTCCAGCGGCACGGAATGCAATTTCACGCAAACGCCCAATTTCCTTCAACACATTAGGCGCATTCTTCCATGTAACAATGTAAATCTCGTTGTTGCTCTTGTTCGTAAATCTTAAGCGCTTGTCTTCCGTTAGTTCCGATTTTAAAACTTTCTTGTCAATCGGAGCAATTATATCTTCCATAATCCAATGATTAAATCGTATTTTCTTTTCACAGTTTATAAACTAACTCTCTTACATAGTCCGCCCATTCCGTTGCCGAACGTGATTTATCAAACGTCTGCCATGGAATCGGTTTGCCAATTGTTACCTTAAAGGTCTTATGACGGTTTTTAAACATTTCATCAGCTAGATAAAGCATGGCTATATTAAACTTAATCCCTAAAAATTTACACAGATTGGCCAGATTGTAGAAAAAATCAGAGTTTCTTCCTTCGAAATGCACCGGGATAACATTCCGTTGTGTTTCCACACTTTTAGAGATAAAGGTTTTCTTCCAGGCTAAATCTTTTATCACTCCTTTTTGTCTTCTGGAACAGATGCCAGCCGGGAACATAATAATATGAGAATCAGAGCGGAATCCAGCCTCTACCATCTTGGGGAAATCGCGCGACTGGGATCCAGTCTTATTAATAGGAATACACAATGGAGCTAACCCATGGAGATTCATCAGCAAATCATTTACAAGGTATTTTATGCGACCATTATAATGCTTGCCCAATATATAGCCTAAGGCGATACCATCCTGTCCTCCTAAAGGATGATTAGACACAAACGTGCATAAGCCATCGGAAGGAAGATTCTCTATCCCTTTCACTTCCAGCTTAATATCAAGGAATTCCATGCAGGCTTCCAGAAAATCCACACCGGTCTTGTCGGCAACACTTTTCAGGAACACATTAATTTCGTCCTGATGCACAATATGCTTTAAGTATGACACTAAAAAACGCGGTATGCGGTCAGCCTTTTTCCCTGCTTTGTCTCTCAATACTTTGTCAATGTCAATTAAAAATATTGAATTTTCACCCATTCTACAAAAGTTTACTTTGCAAAAGTAACTCATCTTTTGAAAAGACACTCATTTTATGACAAAAAATACACTTATACAGACAAAAAAAATTGCAGAACTAATTTCATTAAGACAAATCTTTGACGTTTCTTCCTTGTTTTGCACAGAAAGAATAACCTGTTGATAACTTATTCAAATTTTCTATAGAAAACATGATGCGTGATTCTATGGAAATTTCTAATTTTACCGCTTGAATATATAATAAGGTGAATTTACAAGAAAATCGCATGGAGAAAACAGAGTCTACATATCATATACCGGTACTATTACACGAGAGTATTGAAGGCATGCATCTTCAACCTGGAGGCACTTACGTGGACGTCACATTCGGAGGAGGAGGACATTCCAAAGAAATATTACGGAACATGGACAGTAAGAGCCGGCTGTTCAGCTTTGACCAGGATGCCGATGCGGAAAGAAATATTATCAACGACAAACGTTTCACTTTTGTCAGAAGTAATTTTCGCTACCTGCATAATTTCCTTCGCTATTACGGAGTAGAAGAAGTAGACGCCATCTTAGCCGATTTAGGTGTTTCATCTCACCATTTTGATGACTCTGAACGCGGTTTTTCTTTCCGCTTTGACGGTAAACTGGACATGCGAATGAACAAACGTGCAGGCATTACTGCCGCCGATATTGTCAATACGTATGAGGAGGAAAAGCTAGCTGACTTGTTTTATCTTTACGGAGAGTTGAAGAACAGTCGCAAACTGGCTGCCACGCTTGTAAAGGCCAGAGCACAAAAGCCAGTGGAGACCATAGGGGAATTCATTGAGATTGTAAAACCACTTTACGGAAGAGAAAGAGAAAAGAAAGAATTGGCAAAAGTTTTTCAGGCACTTCGAATAGAAGTAAACCAAGAAATGGAAGCGCTGAAAGAAATGCTTTATGCTGCAACGGAAGCTCTCAAGCCCGGAGGACGACTGGTAGTCATAACCTATCATTCACTGGAAGACCGCATGGTGAAAAACATCATGAAAACGGGCAACATTGAAGGAAAAGCGAAACAGGACTTTTTCGGGAACGTAGAAACTCCATTCAAGTTAATCAACAACAAGGTTATCATCCCCAGCGAGGACGAAATACAGCGTAACCCACGTTCACGCAGCGCCAAACTGAGAATCGCAGAAAAGAAGTAACACATGGAACACCAAGAAATGACACCACAAGATTCTCCACATATTACCTGGAGAAGCATATTAGGAGGGGAAGTACTGGTACACCTGATGAGAAAACAGGCTAACTTAATCATACTGATTATGATTCTTGTCATCCTGTACATAGACAACCGCTATTCCAGTCAGCAGGAAATGATTGAAATAGACCGCTTGAAAAAGGAATTAATCGACACCAAATATGACGCACTGACTATTTCCTCTGAACTGACAGAGAAAAGCCGCCAGTCGCGCATTGAAGAGTATATTTCTGCAGAAGGGACTCCACTGGAAACAGCTTCCACACCACCCTATCTAATAAAAAACAAGGATTAAAATGGTACCAGGACAAAAAAATATCATATTACGATATACGCTCATTATGTTCATCATGGCATTGCTGGCTATTGCAATTATTGCAAAAGCAGCAATTATCATGTTCGCAGAGCGACAATACTGGAAGGATGTGGCCGACCGTTTCATCAAAGAGAATGTGATTGTCCATCCCACCAGAGGTAATATCATCTCTGCAGATGGAAAACTGATGGCCAGCAGTCTGCCGGAATATAAGATTTACATGGACTTCAAAGCTGGAGGGGAAAAGAAAGACACTATGCTGATGAATCACCTGACTGAAATATGCGAAGGGCTTCATCAAATCTTTCCTGATAAAAGTGCAAAGGAATTCCGCCAGCACATTTTGAAAGGCAGACGGCAAAAAAGCCGGAATTATCTTCTCTATCCACGCCGTATTTCTTACATTGAATACAAAGAAGCCAAGAAATTACCCGTATTCAACTTAAGTAAATTTAAAGGAGGATTTCATGAACTGGCTTTCAACCAGCGCAAAAAGCCATTCGGTTCACTAGCTGCACGTACGTTAGGCGATATGTATCCGGATGTAGCATTGGGAGCAAAAAACGGAATAGAGTTAACGTACGATTCTATCTTGAAAGGACAGGATGGTATTACTCATCGTCAGAAAGTCATGAACAAATATCTGAACATCGTCGACAAACCAGCCGTAGACGGTTGTGATATAATTACCACAATTGACGTCGACATGCAGGATATCGCCGAAAAGGCCCTTGTAGACCAGCTAAAGAATCTTGAAGCGGTGTTTGGTGTAGCCATTGTCATGGATGTAGCAACTGGAGAAGTAAAAGCTAACGTAAACATGACCCGAGCTGGTGACGGGAACTATTATGAGATGCGAAATATCGCCGTAAGTAACTTGATGGAGCCGGGTTCTACCTTCAAGACCGCTTCAATCATGGTCGCACTGGAAGATAAATACATTACTCCCGACTACATGGTAGACACAGGTAATGGTGTGGTCAATATGCATGGAAGCAACATGAAAGACTGGAACTGGTATAAAGGCGGATATGGAAAAATAGACGTAACCAGAATCATGGAAGTATCATCCAATGTCGGCGTATCAAGCATCATCGACAAATTCTACGGAGACAATCCACAGAGATTTATAGATGGGCTGAAACGCATGAGCATTGACAAACCTTTAAATTTAGGTTTCGTAGGAGAAGCAAATCCTCGTATATTAGGACCCAAAGAACGATACTTCGCCAAAACCTCCTTGCCTTGGATGAGCATCGGATATGAAACGATGATTCCTCCTATCTATATGCTGAATTTTTACAATGCCATAGCCAATAACGGAGTCATGGTCAAGCCTAAGTTTGTAAAGGCTATCGCAAAAGACGGAGAAATCATAGAGGAATTCCCAACAGAGATTGTAAATCCTAAAATCTGTTCGGACACTACCCTTACCATGATTCAAGGGATTCTACGAAAGGTGGTTTCTGAAGGACTGGCCAAGCCTGCCGGAAGTAAACAGTTCAGTGTATCCGGAAAAACAGGTACCGCCCAGGTTTCTCAAGGAAAGGCTGGATACAAAGCTGGAGGAGTAAGTTACTTAGTCAGCTTCTGCGGATATTTTCCATCTGAAGCACCTAAATACAGTTGTATGGTATCCATTCAGATACCGCATGGTCCTGCATCAGGAGGTTTGCAAGCCGGTAGCGTATTCAGCCGGATTGCTGAACGTATTTATGCCAAGCATCTGTATCAGGATTTAGCCTCAGCAAAAGATTCTACTTCAATTATTATTCCTAAAATAAAGAATGGTGACTTACGCGAAGCATCTTATGTATTACAGAATCTGAATATTCAAAGTAACAGTTCAAGCATACCGAAAAGCGGGACTCCTATCTGGGGTAAAGCGAACTGCACAACGACTTATGCTGAATTGAAGCGAACAAATACGGAAAAGAATTTAGTACCTAACGTAAGAGGTATGGGAGCAAAAGACGCAGTCTATTTATTGGAAAGCAAAGGACTCCACGTACGTTTGTCAGGTACAGGAAAAGTAATCAGACAAAGCCTGAATGCAGGCTCTTATTTACATAAAGGACAAACAATAACATTAACATTAAACTAGAAAGCAATGAAACTTGAGAATATGCTAAAAGCTGTCAACGCACAGCAAATCATAGGAGATACCAACCTGGAGGTAAATGGTATTCACATGGATTCTCGCATGGTGAAAAACGGATTCATGTTTGTAGCCGTAAAAGGAACGCAAGCTGACGGACATAACTATATTTCCAAAGCCATTGAGAATGGAGCAACAGTAATCGTCTGTGAACAGCTGCCTGTACAAATTGAAGCTAATGTGACTTATGTACAACTGACAGATACAGAAGAAGCCGTTGGCAAACTTGCTACCACCTTCTATGGAGACCCGACTTCCAAACTGGAATTAGTAGGGGTAACTGGTACTAACGGAAAAACGACCATCGCCACCTTATTATATAATATGTTCCGTTTGTTTGGATATAAGGCCGGCTTAATCTCAACAGTGTGCAATTACATTGACGGAGAAGCTATCCCTACTGACCATACTACTCCAGACCCGATTACACTGAACCAGTTACTGGGACGTATGGCTGATGAAGGATGCAAATATGTATTTATGGAAGTCAGTTCACATTCTGTAGTACAGAAACGTATCAGTGGTCTGACTTTTTCCGGTGGAATTTTTACAAACATTACCCGCGATCACCTGGATTACCACAAGACATTTGAAAATTACCTGAAAGCAAAGAAAGCATTCTTTGATAATCTTCCGAAACAGGCTTTTGCGCTGACCAATCTGGATGATAAGAACGGTACAGTCATGACACAAAATACCAAGGCCAAAGTAGCTGCCTACTCTCTGCATTCTTTATGTGACTTCAAAGGCAAAGTACTGGAAGATAGTTTTGACGGAATGTTGCTTGACATTAATAACCGCGAAGTAAACGTGCAATTTATCGGACGCTTCAATGCATCGAACCTGCTGGCTGTATATGGAGCAGCTTGCCTGTTAGGAAAACGCCCGGAAGATATATTGGTAAAGCTGAGTATGCTTCGTCCTGTTTCCGGACGCTTTGATGCCAAACGTTCTCCCAAAGGCTATACAGCCATCGTTGACTATGCACATACACCCGATGCATTAGTAAACGTATTGGAAGCCATTCATGAAGTGTTAAGAGGAAGAGGACAAGTCATTACGGTAGTAGGTGCCGGAGGAAATCGTGACAAAGGAAAACGTCCTTTAATGGCAAAAGAATCTGCTCAAAGAAGTGACAAAGTAATTATCACTTCTGATAACCCACGCTTCGAGGAGCCGCAAGACATCATCAATGACATGTTAGCGGGACTTAGCAAGGACGACATGAAAAAAGTCATCAGCATTGTCGACCGCAAAGAAGCTATCCGTACCGCATGTATGTTAGCCCAACCGCAAGATGTCATCCTGATTGCCGGAAAAGGACACGAAACTTATCAGGATGTAAAGGGTGTCAAATCACATTTTGACGACAAAGAGGTATTGGACGAAATATTCAAAGGAGAACTTTAAAAAACAGAGACAAGACAATGTTATATTATTTATTTCAATATTTAGAGCAATTCAATTTTCCGGGAGCACGAATGTTCGGATACGTATCGTTCCGTTCATTAATGGCTGTCATCCTCTCCTTGTTGATTTCTGCCATCTTTGGAGAATATTTCATTAACCTACTCAAAAAGAAGCAGATTACAGAGACGCAGCGTGATGCGTCTATTGACCCTTTTAACGTCAATAAGGTTGGTGTACCGACAATGGGAGGTATCATTATCATCGTAGCAATTCTGATTCCTTGCCTGTTATTAGGTAAATTGCATAACATCTACATGATATTGATGCTGGTTACCACCCTATGGCTCGGAACTTTAGGATTTTTGGATGACTATATCAAGGTTTTTCGGAAAGACAAGGAAGGACTTCATGGCAAATTTAAAATCATCGGCCAGGTAGGTCTCGGACTGATTGTCGGCCTGGCTCTGTATCTGAGTCCGGATGTAGTAATACGAGAAAACATTGAAATCCAACAAAACGGTCGTGTAGTTGACGTGGTCCATAAACCTGTGGATGAGAAATCAACCAAGACAACAATCCCCTTCTTCAAGAACAACAACTTGGATTATGCTGATTTTGTAGGATTTTTAGGAGAGCATGCACAGGATGCCGGATGGATTGTCTTTGTATTCATCACCATTTTTGTGGTCACAGCCGTTTCCAACGGAGCCAACCTGAACGATGGTATGGATGGTATGGCAGCCGGGAACTCGGCCATTATCGGGGTTACCTTAGGGATACTGGCCTATGTATCCAGTCACATAGAATATGCAGAATACCTGAATATCATGTATATTCCAGGAAGTGAAGAACTGGTAATCTTTATCTGTGCTTTCATTGGAGCACTGGTTGGTTTCTTATGGTACAATGCCTTCCCTGCACAAGTATTCATGGGCGATACGGGAAGTCTTACTATTGGAGGACTTATCGCCGTATTTGCCATCATCATACACAAGGAGTTATTAATTCCTATTCTATGTGGAGTATTTCTAGTCGAGAACCTGTCGGTTATTCTTCAAGTGAAGTATTTCCAGCGCGGTAAGAAAAAAGGAATCAAACAGCGTATATTCAAGCGCTCACCGATTCACGACCATTTCCGTACGACCCTGGCGCAGCTCGACCCCAACTGTACTTATTTGATCACACGCCCTCACAGCGTATTCCATGAGTCCAAGATTACAGTCCGCTTCTGGATTGTAACCATTGTATTAGCAGCAATTACGATAATCACACTTAAAATCAGATAAAGCAATGGCAAGAATTGTCATCTTAGGAGCAGGAGAAAGCGGAGCTGGTGCCGCTGTCCTGGCACAGAAAAAAGGATTTGACACATTTGTATCAGACATGTCCCTCATCAAGGACAAGTACAAAGCAATGTTGAACGAAAGAGGTATTCAATGGGAAGAAGGTAAACACACTGAAGAGTTGATTCTGAATGCGGATGAAGTGATTAAAAGCCCGGGAATTCCCAATGATGCTCCTATCATTCTGAAATTAAAGAATCAGGGTACTCCCATCATTTCGGAGATTGAATTTGCAGGCCGATATACCAATGCCAAAATGATTTGTATCACAGGCAGCAATGGTAAAACGACTACGACCTCACTGATTTATCACATCTTTAAGAAAGCAGGCCTGAATGTGGGACTGGCAGGAAATATCGGGCAAAGTCTGGCTTATCAGGTGGCAGAATGTAATTATGACTACTATGTCATCGAACTCAGCAGCTTCCAGCTCGACAACATGTATAAGTTCCATGCCAATATCGCCGTACTGATGAACATTACTCCAGACCATCTGGACCGTTACGGATTTGAAATGCAGAATTACGTGGATGCCAAATTCCGCATTATTCAGAACCAAACAGATGATGATGCTTTCATTTTCTGGAACGACGACCCCATCATACAGAAGGAACTTCATAAATATGGTATTCACGGACAATACTTCCCATTCGCTGAAAAGAACGAAGAGGGAGTCGCCGCCTTTACTGAAGAAAACAAGGTGTACTTCACCCGTCCTATCGCATTCAACATGGAACAGGAAGAATTAGCTCTGACAGGAACTCACAACCTCTTCAATTCCATGGCTGCCGGTATCTCTGCTAATATTGCAGGTATTCGCAAAGAATGTATCCGCGAAGCGCTGAATGACTTCAAAGGCGTAGAGCACAGACTGGAAAAGGTAGCACGCGTAAAAGGAGTGGATTATATCAACGACTCAAAAGCTACGAACGTCAATTCATGCTGGTATGCACTTCAAAGCATGAAAACCAAAACAGTTTTGATTTTAGGAGGAAAAGACAAAGGAAATGACTACAATGAGATTGCCGACCTTGTAAAAGAAAAATGTAGCGGACTGATATTCCTGGGACTCCACAACGAAAAGCTGCATGACTTTTTCGGCAACTTTGGCCTTCCGATTGTAGACGTACAAAGCATGCCTGATGCTGTAAACGCAGCCTATAACATGGCAAAAAAAGGAGAAACCGTGTTGCTGAGTCCGTGCTGCGCAAGCTTTGACCTGTTTAAAAGTTATGAAGACCGAGGCGACCAGTTTAAAGAGTGTGTAAGAAACCTATAAGCATCATTAAAAAGTTAGAATCATAGCACATGGATTTGCTAAAAAACTTTTTTAAAGGGGATAAAGCTATCTGGATTATTTACCTGTTCCTCTGCCTGATATCCATTGTAGAGGTATTCAGTGCATCCAGTACGCTTACCTATAAAAGTGGAGACCACTGGGGACCGATTACCAACCATCTGACCTTGCTGATGGTGGGTACCATCGCTGTATGGATTGTGCATAATATTCCCTGTCGCTGGTTTAAGACTTTTATCGCTTTACTACCTATATCATGGGCATTACTGATAGCCGTATTCGTGATTGGTGCCCTTACCAATGGAGCCAAACGATGGATTGATTTAGGTTTCATTCAGTTCCAGCCCTCAGAAGTCGCCAAAATGGCAACCATCATTACTGTCGCATTCATTCTTTCGCGCATGCAGGAAGAAAATGGAGCCAACAAAAAGGCTTTCAAGTATATATGCGGCATTACAGCTACTACTTGTGGACTCATTGTGACTGAAAACCTTTCTACGGCAGTCTTATTGGCAGGAAGTGTTTTCCTGCTCATGTTTGTAGGAAGAGTCCCTTTCAAGCAGCTCGGATTACTTGCAGGTATCGGTTTTGCCTGCATCATCATTGGTATAGGAACCATCAAATATATTCCGGGGGAAGTCTGGGATAAAATCGGGCTTCATCGTATGGTAACCTGGCAAAGCCGTTTGAACAATCATTTTGACGAGAGTGAAATACCGGCAGCCAAATTCGATATCGACAATGATGCACAGATAGCCCATGCCAATATCGCCATAGCAAGCAGCCACATTTTAGGAAAAGGCCCGGGAAACAGCGTACAACGAGACTTCCTGTCACAAGCTTTTTCCGACTTTATCTATGCCATCATCATCGAAGAGCTGGGACTTGTAGGAGGAGCTTTCGTAGCCATTCTTTACATCCTGCTTCTGATGAGAATTGCTAAAATAGCCAGAAACTGTGACAAGTCATATTACATATTTCTAGTTACAGGTATTGGAATTCTGTTTGTGTTACAGGCCACGTTTAACATGCTGGTAGCCGTAGGAATTATGCCAGTCACCGGACAGCCTTTACCACTTATCAGTAAAGGAGGTACATCAACCCTCGTCAACTGCGTTTACATTGGAATGATTCTGAGTATCAGCCGATACGTAAATGACCTGAAACGTCAGCAGGCAGAAGAATTGCTCGCACAACAGACAGAACAATCTCAGGAGATTACTCCAGAAAATAATATCATACCACAGGAGAAATCCGTTTAAAAGTTTATTCTTACCTTTGCAGGTAAATCACATAAGAATATGGAAGAAAAATTACGCATCATAGTAAGTGGAGGTGGCACAGGAGGACATATCTTTCCCGCTGTTTCCATTGCCAACGCCATAAAGGAATTATATCCGGACACTGAGATTTTGTTTATCGGGGCAGAAGGACGAATGGAAATGCAGCGCGTTCCTGCCGCAGGCTACAAGATTATCGGATTACCAGTTGCCGGATTTGACAGAAAGCATTTATTGAAAAACATCAGCGTACTTATCAAGTTGTTCAGAAGTCAGCTGATGGCCCGTAAAATCATAAAGAACTTCAAACCTCATGCTGCTGTAGGCGTAGGAGGCTATGCCAGTGGTCCTACCCTGAAAATGGCAGGCATGATGGGTATTCCCACGCTGATACAGGAACAAAATTCTTATGCCGGAGTCACCAATAAGTTATTGGCTCAAAAAGCTGAAAAGATTTGCGTGGCATACGAAGGAATGGAACGGTTCTTTGATAAAGACAAAATCATTCTGACAGGAAACCCAGTCAGACAAGGGTTGTTAAGCAAAAACATATCACGTGAAGAAGCCATCCGCTCGTTCGGATTAGACCCGGAGAAAAAAACCATTCTAATCATCGGAGGCAGCCTGGGAGCACGCACAATCAACAACTGCATGATGCAGGGATTCGACAAAATCAAAGAATCGGGAGTGCAGTTTATCTGGCAGACCGGGAAAATCTATATCAATGAAGCCCAACAAGCTGTAAAGGCTTACGGGGAACTTCCAATGTTGCACGTAACCGACTTCATATCCGATATGGCTGCTGCTTATAGCGCTGCAGATGTGGTAATCAGTCGTGCAGGCGCAGGTTCTATCTCAGAATTCTGTCTGTTAGGCAAACCAGTCATCCTGGTACCTTCTCCCAATGTGGCAGAAGACCACCAGACAAAAAATGCACTGGCACTTGTCAACAAGAATGCGGCACTTTACATTAAAGATAGCGAAGCAACTCAAAAACTGCTGGATACCGCCATCGAAACGGTTCACAAACCCGATTTATTGAAAGAATTAAGTAACAACATTACCAAACTGGCTATCAAGGACTCTGCCACTATCATCGCAAAGGAGGTCTGCAAGCTAGCGTTAAAATACAAAGAAAATCATGAACATTAATACCATACAGGCAGTCTATTTCATTGGAGCCGGAGGCATAGGCATGAGTGCTCTGGTACGTTATTTCCTGTCAAAAGGGAAAAAAGTAGGCGGTTATGACCGCACTCCAAGCGAGCTGACAGAGAAACTGATTGCAGAAGGAGCAGACATCCATTATGAAGAAAATGTGTCTCTCATCCCGGAAGTATTTCTTCATCCGGAAACCACGCTGGTGGTCTATACGCCTGCTATCCCTACCAACCACAAAGAATTGGTTTATTTCCAGGAACATCAGTTTGAGATTCACAAACGTGCCCAGGTATTGGGAATGCTGACTCAGACTGAGAAAGGAATGTGTGTAGCCGGGACCCATGGAAAAACAACCACCTCTACCATGGCAGCTTTCCTGATGGACCATTCACACGTGGGATGCAATGCATTTTTAGGAGGTATTTCCAAGAACTACCAGACCAACCTGTTATTATCAGATAAAAGTGACTATGTAGTTATCGAAGCAGACGAATTCGACCGTTCATTCCATTGGCTGACTCCGTATGCTACGGTTATTACTGCCACCGATTCAGACCATCTGGACATTTACGGTACGCACGAAGCTTACCTGGAAAGTTTCCGTAAGTACACCTCACTTATCCGTCCGGACGGATATCTGATTATCAAGGAAGGACTGGAACTGAAACCTGATGTACAGCCGGGAGTTACCGTATACACCTACTCTACTGAAAAAGGAGACTTCCATGCCGAAAATATCCGTATTGACGACGGTGAAATTTATTTCGACTATATATCTCCTTTAGGCAACATCGCCAACGTACAGCTAGGAGTACCAGTCTTTGTCAATATTGAAAACGGTATTGCCGCTATGGCTTTAGCACAAATCGGAGGTGCCACCACAGAAGAAATAAAGGCTGCAATGCCACAGTTCAGAGGGGTGGACCGTCGTTTTGATTTCAAGATAAAGAATTCACACATCGTCTTTCTGAGTGACTACGCACATCATCCGGAAGAAATCCGACAGAGTGTAAGCTCTATCCGCAAATTATATCCTAACCGGAAAATCACGGCCGTATTCCAGCCTCATCTTTACACACGTACCCGCGATTTCTATCAGGATTTTGCCCATAGCTTGTCACTTTTAGACGAAGTGATTCTGTTGGATATTTATCCAGCCCGGGAGGCTCCGATACCAGGAGTAAGCAGTCAGCTTATCTATGATAACTTACGCCCCGGCATAGAAAAAAGCATGTGTTCCAAAGAGCAGATTATGGAAGTACTGAGAAATAAAAAGCTGGACGTACTCATCACACTTGGAGCTGGAGACATAGACAATTACGTTCCACAAATTTATGAATTACTAAAAGATAGATGATTAAACGAATTCTCATACTCTGCATTCTGGTAGCGGTCTCTATTTACCTCATAGTGGCCGTTACTATATTCAATCGCAAGCCCGAAAATCAGGTCTGCAAGGGTATGGAATTGGTTGTTAAAGACAGCGTTGACTACGGTTTTATCACTGAAGCAGAAGTAACCAAACTACTAAAGCAGAAGAATCTATACCCGGAGAAAAAGCGTATTGGCACAATCAATGTCCGCCAGCTAGAGGAAGTGCTGTCACAGCATCCTTTCATCAGCAGAGCTGAATGCTATCTCACTTCGGGAGGGAAAGTAGGAATTGAAATCTACCAGCGTATCCCTCTCTTACGAATCATGAGCAGCAATGGGGACAATTACTACATTGACCACTCCGGGAAAATCATGAATGCCACAGGAAAGCCAATTCATGTAGCCGTTGCCACGGGTTTTATTGACCGAAAGTTTGCTCAACAGGAATTATACGAATTAGGCTTGTACCTCCAGCGCAATCCGTTTTGGAAAGCCCAAGTGGAACAGATCAACGTAACCCCGAAAAAAGAACTGGAAATTGTTCCCCGAGTAGGCGACCATATTCTTTTTTTAGGGAAAGCCACTGATTTTGAAGAAAAATTCAGTAAATTGCAAACGTTTTACAGCAAAGTGCTCAACCGCATCGGCTGGAACAAATATGAGCGAATCAGTATTGAGTTTAACAATCAAATTATCGGAACAAAAAAAGAAGACTAAGATATGGCAGTAACAGATTTTATAGCAGCTATCGAACTGGGTTCGACTCACATCACAGGAATTGCCGGCAAAAAGAATGCTGATGGAAGTATCCAGATTCTTGCCTATGCCAATACTCCTTCGTCAGATTGTATCAAAAAGGGGGCAATCTTCAATCTGGATAAAACCACCCAAGTGCTGGTTTCTGTTATCCAGAAGCTGGAAGAAGATTTGCAGGCTTCCATCAAGAAAGTCTATGTGGGAATAGGCGGACAGTCTATACGAAGCACACGTAACAACGTGACCAAGCAATTAGGGGAAGATACCAAAATATCACAAGCACTGATTGAATCGCTTATGGAAAGCAACCGGGAAATCTCACTGATAGATCAGGAGATTCTGGATGTAGAACCACAAGAATACAAAGTAGGGAACAATCTGCTGACTGAACCTGTCGGTATTTCAGCCGACCGCATTGAGGGGCGTTATTTGAATATTATCGCACATCATACGCTCAAAGACAGAATTACCAAGTGTTTCAATCAGACCAAATACGAAATAGCAGACTATTTCCTTTCGCCGGTTGTTACCGCCAGCGTGGTACTGACCGACAGTGAAAAACGCTCCGGCTGTGCACTCGTGGATTTAGGTGCAGACACAACGACTGTGGCAGTATATAAGAACAACATCCTGCGCCATCTGGCAGTCATCCCATTGGGAAGCAACAACATCACCAAAGATATTTGCAGCCTGCAAATCGAAGAAGAAGATGCAGAACAGCTGAAACTTCGCTACGGATGTGCATTGACACCTCCAGCAGAAAATGACGAAACCGCAGATGAACAGGAATACAGCATCGAAGGGAAATGTAGCATTGCAGCCCACAAATTGGAATACATCGTGGAAGCTCGTGTGAATGAAATCATCTCGAACGTATGGAATCAAATCATGGTATCTGAATACGGCGATAAATTGCTGGCCGGACTGATTCTTACCGGTGGGGCTTCCAACATGCCCAACATGGACGAAGCATTCAAACAGATTACCAAGATTGAAAAAATCCGTATTGCCAAAGGAGGAAACATTACACTGAACGGTGCCATCGAAATTCCCAAAGACGGTACACAGAACACACTGATCGGATTATTGGCCGAAGGTAAAGAAAACTGTCTCAAAGTAGACCCTCGAAAAGGTCACCAGCTCGACTTCATTGAAGATTTGAAGGAAAAGGAAGAAGAAGCCAAACGCAAAGAAGCCGAACGTATTCAGGCGGAAGAAGCCAGACGCAAAGCGGAAGAAGAAGCTGAACGCATCCGCAAAATCAATGAAGAGAAAAAACGTCAGGAAGAAGAACGTAACCGTAAACGACTGGAAGAATATACTGCATACGTAGAAGAAGCACATCTACTTCTCAGCAAAAAGAAATACAAAGCTGCATTGAAGGAAGTAGAAAATGCACGGCGCATGCACCTCGCTGAAAAGGAGGAAGAACTGGATGAACTGGAGAAGAAAATCAACAAGGAGAAAAAAGAGAACAGTTGGTTTGACCTCTTTGCCAAGAAAGTTACAAACCTTTCAGATGAGATATTAAAAGATAACTGATTATTCATTTACATAAACATATTAGGATTATGTCAGACGAAACAATGGTACCTTTCGATTTCCCGAAAGACTCTCCACATATAATAAAAGTAATTGGTGTGGGTGGCGGAGGAGGTAATGCCGTCAATCACATGTACAAAGAAGGTATCCATGATGTGACATTTGTGGTCTGCAACACGGATAACCAGGCGCTGGAAGAATCACCCGTGCTCCGGAAACTACAGCTGGGTAGTGAAGGACTGGGAGCCGGAAACCGTCCGGCCAAGGCACGTGCTGCTGCTGAAGAAAGCATCGAAGACATCAAGAATATGCTGAACGACGGATGCCGCATGGCATTCATCACGGCTGGTATGGGAGGTGGAACCGGAACCGGTGCAGCTCCTATCATTGCCAAAACGGCTAAGGACATGGAAATCCTGACCGTAGGTATCGTGACCATTCCGTTCCTGTTCGAAGGCAACAAGAAAATCGACCAGGCTCTTGATGGTGTAGAAGAAATGAGTAAGCATGTAGATGCCCTGCTGGTTATCAACAACGAACGCCTGCGCGATGTATATTCCGATATCAGTGTAATGAATGCCTTTGGAAAGGCAGACGACACGCTGTCTATCGCCGCAAAGAGTATTGCAGAAATCATTACCTTGAGAGGTATCATCAACCTGGACTTCAACGATGTGAAAACCGTGTTGAAGGACGGTGGTGTAGCAATCATGAGTACAGGATACGGAGAAGGTGAAGGAAGAGTCACACAGGCTATTACCGATGCCCTTCATTCCCCGTTGCTGAACAACAACGATATTTTCAACTCCAAGAAAGTGTTGTTCGTAATTACCTATAGCCCGAACAGCGAACTGATGATGGGTGAAATGGATGAAATCCATGAATTCATGAGCAAGTTTGGCAAGGACGTAGAAACCAAATGGGGTCTTTACACTGATGAAACGCTGGAAAACAAAGTAAAATTCACCATTCTGGCTACGGGATTCGGTATCAAAGACGTTCCGGGCATGGACAATGTGCTCAAACAGCGTTCACTTGAAGAGCAGAAACGTTTGGACGATCTGGAAGAAGAAGAGCAAAAGAAAGACGAACGTCGAAGCGACTACTACGGAAAAAGCATCCTGAAAAGCAGCATCCGCAAGAAACGTCCGAACATCTACATCTTCAGTCAGGAAGACTTGGCCAACGATGACATCATCAGCATGGTAGAAACAACTCCTACCTACAAGCGCACCAAGATGGAACTGGAGAATATCCGTTCGAAAGCAACTACAGAAGAAAAGATTGCACCAGAACCGGAAACCACAACCAACACCGGCTCTATGACAATTACTTTCTAAACATCACCAAGAGAACAACATTTAAACTTTATAATGAATATGGATTTATTTGAACAGATTAGCAACGATATCAAAGAGGCAATGAAGGCCAAAGACAAAGTCAGACTGGAGACTTTGCGCAACGTAAAGAAATGTTTCCTGGAAGCAAAAACTGCTCCGGGTGCCAACGATACCCTGACCGATGATGCAGCCCTGAAAATCATGCAGAAACTGGTGAAACAAGGAAAAGATTCAGCTTCTGTATACGAAGGACAAGGCCGCGCTGACCTGGCAGAAGAAGAAATGGCTCAGGTACGTGTGATTGAAGCATACCTTCCGAAACAACTTTCTCCGGAAGAACTGGAAGCTAAACTGAAAGAAATCATTGCCCGCGTAGGCGCTACCAGCGGAAAAGACATGGGTAAAGTGATGGGAGTAGCTTCTAAAGAACTGGCTGGTCTGGCTGAAGGTAGAGCAATTTCTGCCAAAGTAAAAGAATTGCTGGGATAAGCTCATTCATATCCCCATCAAAAAACGGGATTCTCTTTTCTCAAATGAAAGGAGAGTCCCGTTTTTATTTCCTTCGTCACTCAGGTATCAAGCAAAAAGTTCCTTCAGCACATCAAGCGATTTCAGTTCAGGGAATTCCGGAAGATGCAGACGATAATATTCCATCATCACAGTCAGACAACGCTGCCGCTCCATACGGTTCATACCGAAAAGAAACATCGTTTCATAATTCATACGCGCCAACTGGCAGATGTGCGACGACTCTTCAGGAGCCAGACAGATGCCGTGCAAAGGCTTGTTCTCTACGAAACACGCATTCAGCATATCAAACCAGCTTCCCTCCCGATAATCTTCCAGATTAGGATAAAAACCCAAGAACCTGGACAACCTGATCAGAAACACCAGGTGAAAATTAGCATAATCACTCCGGCAGGCATCCAGCCAGCGAATAGACGACACCAGATAAGCAAACAGCGGTTCGTTCTTCCCTTCCTCGCGTAAGGCATGCGACAAGAACTCAGCCAAAAACATCGCGATACTTAATTTGTACGGGTCGTAAGGTACCGACTCCAACGGATAAGACAATCTTGCTTCCTTCACCGGAGGTAAAGAAGTACGGGAACGCACATCGGCTTCCACCTCAACCAGGGAAAGCGGACGAAACAACGCCCCGTTTACCAGCGACTTGCGCGAACGCGTGGCAGGTATCACAAACGACATACTTCCATGCTGACAGGTATAGATATGCACAATGTTCGATTTGTCACTGTACCTGACTACGTGCAGCACTACTCCATCCAACTTCTGCAACATATCAGCAAGCAAAGAACAAATTCAGCACTTTGTCACGGTCCTTTCTCCGCACCGTCAGCGAAACACTGCCCGAACCTTCTTCAGAAGACACCATCAGCAGAGGAATATCCTTCAGCAAAGTCACCAGACCTTTTTCCGACATCTCCCCTTTGCGCTCAGCCGTCTCTTGTACACATATCACTTCCACCTCTTTCTCCACCGTCACTTCCGCAAATACGGAAAGTTCCTTACAAACGTTCTGCAAAGCAGAAGCATCCGCCCCCGTCACCACAGAAAAACTTCCGGCCGAAGAAGCCATGGCAAAAACAGGCATGTCATAATGCGCCATCACGGCAAGAGCCCTCTCTAAAAAACGAAAAGAGGCCACTGCCTCCAACGTACGTAAACGCACATACACTAATTCCGTACACTCAGCCAACACCTGGAAGGAAGAAGGCTCCCCTTCTTTATCTCCCCATTCTGCCAGACAGACCTTTCCATTATACAGGCCGACGGACCTTAATTTACAGCATTCCATCTTTCAAATTATCCTAAATATAAAATCCATTTTTGCGGACGAAAGATAGAAAAAGTCCTTATACAAAACAAACAAAATCTATAAAGAATTCTCTGTTTCACACTGTGGGATATAAAAACCACAGTGTGGGATATATATTTCACACTGTGAAATACAAATCCCGCACTGTGAAACAGAGAATTTGTAAAGCAGTTATAAGAAAAGAGATTCGATGAAAGAAAAAAATCTCTTTACCCTATCAGAGAAAATGGTTTCTCCTGCCTTCAGGCCCCTTCTTAGCATAAACGAGTAGAAAAAACACAGCAAATTTCATAAAAAAAGGAGCGAATGTTTTGGAGATTTCAAAATTCTTCCTACCTTTGCATCCGCAAACGAGAGATATGTATCCTCGTGAGACTTCAGGAGTTCTTCCTGAAATAAAGGATGGCCCGTTCGTCTATCGGTTAGGACGCAAGATTTTCATTCTTGAAAGGGGGGTTCGATTCCCCCACGGGCTACATAATAAACAAAAATCAAGAACAATATTAAAGATTAGTCGAGATGGCAAATCACAAATCATCTATTAAAAGAATCAGACAGGAAGAAAAAAGAAGACTTCACAACAGATATTATGCTAAGACAATGCGTAACGCAGTGAAGAAACTTCGTGCAACTACAGACAAAGCTGAAGCTGTTGCATTGTATCCTAGTGTACAGAAAATGTTGGATAAGCTGGCTAAGCGCAACATTATCCACGCGAACAAGGCTGCTAACTTGAAGTCTAAACTGGCTGCTCACATCAGCAAATTGGCTTAAGTCTACGCTTGACGCAAGAAAGATATTAAGGCTGGATGATTACATCTGGCCTTTTGTCGTATAGACTCGGTTCATGTCTTTTTCACGATTTTTAGAGTGCTGAAAATCGCTTCGTTCCAGTTTTTTTAGTATCTTTGAAAGCTTAAAAAAACGAAGAAAAAACATGAGTGAAGAACTGACACAAAACAGCGGAAGCAACTACTCGGCCAGCAGTATCCAGGTGCTGGAAGGACTGGAGGCCGTTCGTAAACGCCCCGCCATGTATATCGGCGACATCAGCGAAAAAGGCTTGCATCACCTGGTCTACGAGGTAGTAGACAACTCCATTGACGAAGCCCTTGCCGGTTATTGTACACATATAGAAGTAACTATCAACGAAGACAACTCGATTACCGTACAAGACAACGGTCGCGGTATTCCGGTCGATTTCCACGAAAAAGAAAAAAAATCAGCCCTCGAAGTCGTAATGACCGTGCTTCATGCCGGAGGTAAGTTCGACAAAGGTTCCTATAAGGTTTCCGGAGGTCTGCACGGTGTGGGTGTATCTTGTGTGAACGCCTTGTCTACTCACATGACCACCAACGTATTCCGCAACGGAAAAATCTACCAGCAGGAATATGAATGCGGAAAACCGCTGTATGCCGTAAAAGAAGTGGGCACAACCGACATTACCGGTACACGCCAGACTTTCTGGCCGGATGGAAGTATCTTCACCGTAACCGAATACAAATACAGCATTCTTCAAGCCCGCATGCGCGAGCTGGCTTACCTGAACAAAGGAATCACCATCACCCTGACCGACAAGCGCGTAAAGGAGGAAGATGGTTCTTACAAACAGGAAAAGTTCCACTCAGAAGAAGGCGTGAAAGAATTCGTACGTTTCCTGAATTCCAACAATACACCGCTTATTGATGACGTAATCTACTTGAATACCGAAAAACAAGGTATTCCCATCGAGTGCGCCATTATGTACAACACCGGATTCCGTGAAAACCTTCACTCGTATGTGAACAACATCAACACCATCGAAGGTGGTACACACGAAGCCGGATTCCGTATGGCACTGACACGTGTATTGAAGAAATATGCAGAAGAAAGTAAGGCGCTTGAAAAAGCCAAGGTAGAAATCTCAGGTGAAGACTTCCGCGAAGGACTGATTGCCGTGATTTCTGTAAAAGTATCAGAACCTCAGTTTGAAGGACAAACCAAAACCAAGTTGGGTAACAACGAAGTAAGCGGTGCTGTGAATCAGGCTGTGGGAGAAGCCCTGACTTATTACCTGGAAGAACATCCGAAAGAAGCCAAGATTATTGTCGACAAAGTGGTACTGGCTGCTACCGCACGTGTGGCTGCCCGCAAGGCCCGCGAATCGGTTCAGCGTAAAAGTCCGATGGGCGGCGGTGGACTGCCGGGAAAACTGGCCGACTGCTCCAGCCGTGTAGCCGAAGAATGCGAACTCTTCCTCGTCGAGGGTGATTCTGCAGGTGGTTCAGCCAAGCAAGGAAGAAGCCGTCAGTTCCAGGCCATCCTGCCATTGCGCGGTAAGATTCTGAATGTGGAAAAAGCCATGTGGCACAAAGCGTTCGAAAGCGATGAAGTGAACAACATCATTCAGGCGCTGGGCGTACGTTTCGGTGTGGATGGTGAAGAAGACAGCAAGAAAGCCAACATTGACAAGCTGCGCTACCACAAGGTCATCATCATGACCGATGCCGACGTCGATGGTTCTCACATCGACACACTGATCATGACATTGTTCTACCGCTATATGCCTGAAGTAATTCAGGGTGGTCACCTGTATATCGCTACTCCTCCGTTGTACAAATGCAGCAAGGGTAAAATCAGCGAATACTGCTATACAGACGAGGCCCGCCAGGCTTTCATCCAGAAATATGGCGAAGGAAACGAACAAGGCATCCACACCCAGCGTTACAAAGGTTTGGGTGAAATGAATCCGGAACAGCTGTGGGAAACTACCATGAATCCGGAAACCCGTATCCTGAAACAGGTAAATATCGAAAACGCGGCCGAAGCCGACTATATATTCTCCATGCTAATGGGCGACGATGTAGGTCCACGCCGTGAATTTATCGAGAAAAATGCGACGTATGCAAATATCGACGCATAATCTCATTTTTTAATTCATTATTATTAAATCCATCCTCACATCTTACACGAGGGAACCTCCGGAAGCCGAAAGGACATCCGGAGGTTTTTTATTTGCATGAATCCATGAGATTCATTATTTTTGGACAAAACTATGAGCCACAACTAATACATAAGATATGAAAATTACTTTTCGCATACAATACCGTACAGTCTGGGGAGAAAGCCTGTGCGTGCTTCTCAGCCAGAATCACATACAACATACCGTAGAAATGACTACCCGCAACGGAGAAGAATGGACCGGAAAGGCAGAATTCGACTTTCACCCTTCCGAACCTATCTGCTACCGTTATGCCGTAAGCCGTCAAGGCACCCTTGTACGCCAGGAATTTGGCGCCATCCCCCATTCTTTCTATCCGGGCAACCTGCAACAGCAGCACTACCTCGTAGAAGACTGCTGGAGAGATTTGCCACAAGATGCCTACCGCTATACATCGGCTTTCAACAATGCATACACGCCGGAACAGCCTTCCCGCTTGTCTGACAATACCGGCAGGTGCATCACCTTCCGCGCACTTTGCCCCGGCCTGAGTAGCCACGGACAGCGCCTGGGCCTCATCGGGAGCTGTGCGGCACTGGGTAGTTGGGAGTACTGCCGCCCGCTGAGAATGAAGGAAGTACAGCCCAACGTATGGCACCTGACACTGGATGCCTCCTCATTGGAATATCCTTTTGAGTATAAGTTCGTGGCCATCCATGAAGAAACCGGAGCCGTAGAGAAATGGGAAACCCGCCCCAACCGGATATTCCCTCTGCAACCGTTGCAACGCGGAGAAACCTACCTGCCCATGGAAACGGAAGTGTTCTTTGACGATGCCCCGCAACGGATAGCCGGCTGCGCCATTCCCGTGTTCTCCCTTCGCTCGGAAGGCAGTTGCGGCGTAGGCGACTTCGGCGACCTGAAGCTACTGACTGACTGGGCAGATGAGACCGGACAGAAAGCGATTCAGATTCTTCCCATCAACGATACGACCATGAGCGGTACGTGGACTGACTCTTATCCTTACAACAGCATCTCCATCTACGCTTTTCACCCGATGTACATCGACCTTCGCCAGCTCCCAGCCCTGAAGGACAAGAAAGCCGCAGAAGCGTTCGAAAAAGCACGCATCGAAGTGAATTCCCTCCCCATGATGGATTATGAGAAGGCCAACAAGCTGAAGATGGACTACCTGAGAAAAGCGTACCAGATGGAAGGAAAAAAAGTACTTGCCTCGGAAGATTTCCTGAACTTCTTCCAGCATAATGAGGAATGGCTTCAGCCTTATGCGGCTTTCTGCTACCTGCGCGACTCGTATGGCACACCGGACTTCAATCGCTGGCCGAAATATTCTACTTACGATGCCGATGAAATAACCAGACTGTGTACGCCCGGAAACAAAGCCTATACCAAAATCGCTTTCTACTATTACCTGCAATACCTGTTGCACGTGCAGCTGCTCGCCGTAAGTACGTATGCCAGAGCAAAAGGCATTCTGCTAAAAGGCGACATCCCCATCGGTATCAGCCGTTCCAGCGTAGAAGCCTGGGTAGAACCCCATTATTTCCACCTCAACGGTCAGGCAGGTGCTCCTCCCGATGCGTTCTCCGTCAACGGACAAAACTGGGGATTCCCAACCTATAACTGGGAAGTAATGGAAAAAGACAATTACCGCTGGTGGCGCCGCCGTTTCTCCAAGATGGCAGAATACTTTACGGCCTACCGCATCGACCATATCTTAGGATTTTTCCGCATCTGGGAAATTCCCGACCATTCGGTACACGGTCTGCTCGGACAGTTCTCCCCTTCCCTTCCCCTGAGCATGGATGAAATCAGAAGCTTTGGTCTGAATCTGGACCAGGACTTCATGACACAGCCGTTTATCAACGACAAGGTGCTGGAAGAGGTCTTCGACGCACAAAGTGAGTACGTACGGCAACATTTTATCACGCCCAACGGGAAAGGAGGCTACGCATTACTGCCGGAGTTTGATACCCAGCGAAAAGTGGAAGCTTATTTCAATGGAAAAGAAGACGAGGATAGCCTGAAACTAAAAGAAGGACTTTATTCCCTGATCAGCAACGTACTGTTTGTCACAGACCACCACGACTCCGAGAAACTCCATCCCAGAATTGCCGTACAGAATGATTCTGTATTCCAGCAGCTGAACTGGAAGCAACAGGGAGCATTCAACCACCTGTACAATCATTACTACTACCAGCGCCACAACGAATTCTGGTATCAGGAAGCCATGAAAAAACTTCCGGTGCTCACCCAGTCTACTCCGATGTTAGTATGCGGAGAGGATTTAGGTATGGTTCCGGAATGTGTGCCCTGGGTCATGAGACAATTGCAGATACTCTCACTTGAAATCCAACGCATGCCCAAACAAATGTACGAAGACTTCGGACACCCTGAAAACTATCCGTTCCTATCGGTATGCACCATCGGTACGCACGACATGTCCACTTTCCGCGGATGGTGGGAAGAAGACCCAGCCCTCACGGAGCGCTTCTACCATCAGGAAATGCACCATCAGGGAGAGATTCCCGTACATGCTCCCGGATGGCTCTGTAAGGACATCGTATTCCATCACCTGAAAAGCCCTTCACTGCTCTGCATTTTGGCATGGCAGGACTGGATGAGCATCAACGAGCAGTTACGCAATCCGGATATAGAAGGAGAGCGAATTAACATACCGGCCCATCCACGGCATTACTGGCGATGGAGAATGCACCTCACACTGGAACAACTTCTGAAAGAAAAGGAACTGAACCAGACAATCCGTGAATTGATTGAAGACAGCAACCGTAGATAGAAATATACAATAAGGGCCTGAAATTCCAACAACTTCAGGCCCTCTTATTTTTTCTTATCAGAAGTTTACTTCTTTCCCAATAAAAATTCGTCAATGGTCTTTCTCAAAGCCTCTTCAGGCAAAGCCCCTTGCGCCACCTGAGGAGTTCCCTTTGCCGGAATGAACAGAAGGGTCGGGATACTGCGTATACCAAAAGCAGCCGACAACTCAGGTTCCTTATCTGTATCAATCTTATAGACCACAATCTTTCCTTTATATTCCGCAGCCAGTTTCTCCAGTACCGGGGCGATAGCCTTACATGGGCCACACCAAGTGGCATAGAAATCCACAATAGCCGGTTTATCACCTTCGTATTTCCATTCCTTCGGATTCTTCTCATAATTATATACCTTGGTCAGGAAATCGGCTTTAGTCAGATGAGTAACATTAGCTTGTACGGCTGCACTCTCCTGTACTTCCGCCTTGGTTTCTTTACCAGCATTATTTCCACAAGCCGGAGTCAGCATGGCAGCAGCCAGCGCCATCAACAGCAATCTTTTCATAATTCACAAAATAACGGGTTATCAATTCTTTTCTTTGTGCACAAAAATAGTGCATTTTGTAATAAGAACAAATTTTGAATCAAACAAGTTGAGAGAAAGATTCTATTCCTGCACATTTCCCTCAAGCTTGCCTCCTGCTCCCAATGTAACAGAATATCCTTGCTTGCACAAAGTATATCCATCCGGAATCGTAAGAGAACCTGTCACTTTGCTCCAATCAACCGATGTATAAAGATAAATCTTACCATCCCGGCAATAATTATTCAAGGCACCCGTATCCCATGGACTGGTCTGCAATATCTTTAACAGATTATCGGCATCTCCCTGCGTATAGATACCTGCCCGACGGTGAGATACGGTCTGCTCGTCTTCCGTATTCCAATCTACAATACGGCAGCCCAATCCTCCGCCACCTCCATCCTGCACGGCAATCTGCATTTTCATGAACTGTCCGGCTTTCAGTTCGGTAATATTCTTCAGACCAGCCAGAGAAGCAAAATAAACTTTCTCTGTATCCTTATTCTCTGTATCCTTAATAGTAGCCGTTATCCTAAAATATCCCGGCTGCGTCGGATCCGGCTGTCCACCATCCGCCTCATCTGAGCCAAAGGAGAAAGGATGTACATACAATACAGAATCACTTGACTCATCTTCGCCACTAATATCCCAGTTCCAAGAAAGGTCTAACTGAGGATCCTCATCGGGTTGTAACCAGACATCACCCGGATTATCATCTCCCCTTACCTTTTTTGCATCGAAACGGGCCGTACGATACAAATTAGGGAAGTCAATCTTACACTTTTTGATAGGCGTTTGACTTCCAGCGGCATCAAAATGCGTTACACTTTCAATCTGAATTTTCGCAACAGGCCTATAAAACAACAGTTTTACATACGAACCATTTTCAGCGTATTTCAAAGGGCCTTCCTTCGCCACAATAAAATGCTCTAAATCAGTTTTCTTCTGTGTACCGAATGTAACCGTACCTTGCATCGGGTAATTAGCATCCATTGTAACACCACCAACACCACTGCCAGAACTTTCTGGAACTGAAGGATATGTGCATGCATAAAAAGTATACTCCACATCCGTACCTTTGCTCCACTTCAAAGGAGTATTAAGAGCACTAAGACGTCCCTGCCAGGCATCCGCAGGCTCATATTCCGCTATCTCATCAGTTCCAGAAGCATTGGAGCAGATACGAATATCACCAAACTGAGCATCCGTGGAACTGTTAATCAAGACAAAACCTTTTTCATTGAAATCACTGCGACTTATCATATTGCTATTTTTCACCAACCCCTGAAAAAGCACCTCACCTCCATCCGGCGCATACTGAGGTTCCTCCTGCCGGCTACACGAACTCAAAGTACCCGCCAGCACGATACACGCCATACAATATTGCATAATCCGTTTCATTGTTCCCGAAATTTAATCTCAATAATGAATGTTTCCAATTTCTCCGATAAAATTATAATTACCGGTATTGTGGTTACTGTTTCCTGCCTTATAATCCCGGTCAGACCGTCCGGCAAACAAACCGATAAAATAAGGGGGATCCGACTGGGATGGTAACGTTGTGTGAATTTCACTTCTGGCATCTACACCTGAAATGGTGGTATTAGCCCCGTAAATCTGCCCAAAAGCACCGCCAATGGCATAATAGGCATTCTTGTACGGAGAAAAGCCGGACTGATAATCATGACCATGCACTATTCCCATCGACTTGCAATCTGTTATTGAGGCTACGCTGTAGGCATATCCCACCAATCCGCCCGTATAAGAACGTCCCTCTCCATTAATGGTGTCATCCAGCGGAAAGGCCAAACCACCAGTCACCTCACCGGATGCAATCGAACTGGAAAGAGAAACGGTGGCAGTCCCTGCTGCTCCCCCTTCGTCCGAACCTCTCAGCATACCAATCAATCCACCAGTGTACATCAGTACTCCCTGTGAATTTTCGGCAGTTACCGTAGCCGAAATCCTGCAATTATTTACATTTCCGGTAGAAAGTCCTGCCAGTCCGCCCACATAGCGGTCGCCTTCAATCTGTTGTTGGCCACTCTCTTCATAAAACCGGCAATCACATACCACCTTCACTTGAACCGGGTCGTCATCATCCAGAAGAGATACATTGGTGATACTTCCGGAAGACTGTCCCACAAGTCCTCCCACATGTACACGGCCCGGAGCATCATCAGACTTTATCTCCACATTAATATTTCCACCCAGTTTCACTTCATAGATGGTACCCGAATTGCTTCCGACAAGCGCGCCGATATTACAAACACCCTCCATCGATGAAGATGGATGAATTATCGATATATTTTTCACACGCAGATTATTCATAAAAGCAGAAACAGAAGCTGTCGGAGTAAGGATTCCCATGTTATTAAAATCCGTTCGTACCACTTCTCCTCCTGCTATTCCAAGGTTACTTACCCGCCCGTTAATCCCGGAGAACAGGGCTGAACCGGACACATTCTTGATATAATGATATTTCCCGTCGAACACAGTTCCGTTAGGAAGCACTTGCGGCGTAAAAGAATTCTTCTGAAAATCTACATTTCTCAACAAATAAGTACCGCTATTATCAGCTGCCAAAATAAGTGTTCCATTGTTAGTTACATATTCTTTCCCGTCGTGAATCGCCTGAAGCAATCCGTTTATATCTTCCGTATCAAGCAATACGTCATCCGTTTTATCATCCGGATCGGGCCACCAGTCTTCATCGTCCGCTTCATCCACATTTCCGGAACCAGACTTGATGTTGAGCGTATAAACAGTGTTCGCTTTTAAATCAGCTAATCCCTCTACATCCGTCAGCGTCAGATAGGACAGCCCGTAAGGATAAGTGATGTTCACATTACGATAGTCACCCGGAGCCAGATAGAAAACCGCCTTCCCTTCACCATCACTTGTTCCTATCACACGAGGGGCTTGCCCGGCACGAAGCTCCTCGGAGGCTTCGATAAACTGAAAGTTCAATGACTCATCAGTCGAACTTCGTTCGAGCGAGAAAGCATCCTTCAAACCCTCTTTTTGCAGCCAGAACTCCGTTTCCCCTTTTTTCAGTCCCGAAATTTGTAACTGCGTGCAAAGATGCTTGAATTTCAGTTTTACAGCTCCCCCATAAGGAATATTCTCTGCCACAGCGTACACCGGATCGGCCTCAGTTCTCAAATCATCCAGCAAACGATTGGTCTTTTCGTTCAAAATACCTGAAGAATGTGCAAGATAATATACATGGAACGTAGCCTCTTCCGCATCCCAAGGCCATAGCATCGGCTGTGTGGCTGTACCGCTTTCCTCTCTGGAAACCCATTTTCCACCGGTCAGTTCCAGACAGTCATACTTATTCAAGGTTCCTCCTTCTCCCAACAATGTAAAGGTGGCGGACACATGAATCACATCTCCTTCTTCAAACTCCAGCTGATCTTTCTGCACCCGCGTATCCGGGTTGTCCCCGGCATCCAGCATGGCAGGATACGCCATTACAAATTCTATCGGCAAAGCTTTCCCGTCACTGCTCCGAACTTGCTGTTCAGTCATAAGGTCTTTGCCACATCCACATAAAAGAATAACAAGCAAGACCAATGAAAGCCATCTACTCTGTTTCATAATATCCTTTGTTTTTTAATCTCCCGTTCAAAATATAAGTGCAGAAGACTGATTATTATCACACACTACACTTGCGTCACGCGTCCCCGTAAGCCCATCATCCGAAGATTCCTTACCAAGCAACAGTCCGTTCACTGTATTTCCCGAAATGGTGCCTGCCGTGGCCTTCCCCACGAGCGCACCTACCGGACCATTGGTCTCAATCTGAATATTCTTGATATCACAATTACTGATTTCACCACCGGTTATTTCCAGCGCCAGGGCACCGATCGGTTCAGTAGTTTCCGAGGTAATACTCACCACATCAATGTTCAAATCTGTTATTTTACCATTTTCCTCTATTGAACCAATCAGGGTAGTATTCAAATTGGAAAGCGTATGGTTTTTCCCATCGAATTCATCTGTCAGCCGGGCAACTACCGATGTCAGCTGATTATCTCCAAACAGCCCCTTACAATCAATGTCCGCATTAAGCTGAAACCGCCATTTACCGTCCGTCATCTCTCCAAAGGCTTTCAACGCATCAATTACTTGTGTTTCGTCTGCGTCCGACAAATTTCCAGAAGTATAGCGGTTATACTGCGTTACCCATGTCTTAAAATCGTCCGACGTTTTGATGCCATAAGTTCCTCCCAGTTTAATCGGCGAATCATCCTCCGTCCATGGCAGAATTTCATAAGGCCAGACAGTGGGAGTGGTTCCTTCCATACTGACTTTAATCGGATAACGCCAACTACGTTCCAGAGCCTCCAATTGTGGAACAATCAGTTGTGCCGTTCCATGGTCGTCTATCATTTCAATATGGTCAATTTCAGCCCCGTTAGGAAGAATCACAGAATAGCAAACAGGCACCGTTTGTCCCTCAGCATAACTGACATTTACCCTTCGTTGAGCAACAAACTGCGTGGGGGCATTTTCGTCTGATTCCAGTTGAAGTTCTATCTTTTCAGTACCTTTCACTACAGATGCCTTCCATCCTTTCTTTAATGTAACGGATACCTCATTAGCAGGGTGGTCAGTCGCACTCTTTTCAAATCCGTTTCCGGGAACAATAATCAGCATGGAAAAAGCATGTACGAAACTTAAATAAATCCGCCCCCCTGAAATCTTGCTGGTTCCGGCAATCAACAAATCTTCTATCGTATTATCATCCTTGTAAATATCTATCACATTTTGTTCTGTCTGCTTCTGATAAGGATAGTAAGCAAACGTATAACCGAAATTGTTAGGATAGTCCACAATCAGGTCTTCCTTTTTAAAACATTTTTCTTGCGCATCATACTGCATAGGTACATTGCTATATCCATTATTCTCATTCCCCTTTTCATCACGCATAGAGTAAAATCCTATCTCATCCCCAGCCGAAAATCCAGCATCGGAATGAGAGCCAAAATCATCCGGTGTTGTTCTTGATTTACTCACTTCCGCACCCTTTATCTCAGCCACAATCTCCAAAGGTTTTCCTGTGCCGGAGCCCTCACTCAAACCGTCCTTGTTCCGGCAACTGCCACATAAGCCAGTCACCAGGAAAAGAATCCATCCATATTTCAGTAATAATTTCATACGCACATCTGTTTAATTATTAATCACCACTGTTGCCTCCGCTGGTTTCACTATTTATCAAATCATTTATGTCATCCTCAGGACCATAACCATACACTGTATAGCCATTAAATTCTATTTCGAATCCATTTCCATCGTCTTCAAATTTAGGCATATTGTCTACATCTTCGGCAGTTCCAATATTCCGGAAAAGAACGAAAGTCCATTTCCCTGAAACATCATTTTTTGTACCATACTCATCCAAAACATTTTCATCTTTTTTAGGCTCTTTATTATAGGCAGCCACTAACTGCTCATAATCTTCTTTGGTGTAAACGCCACGTTGTTTGGCCCCTATACCGATATTGTCAATCTCTTCCCATTTCCGTACCCAAACCGGCATAAATATCAGTTCTACCTCATCCGTTGTCTTGGATAGCTTTGCCTTCAGCGTGAGATGCAGTCCTGACTTAAAACCTGTCATCTCATCAGGTGTATCCAAACTTCCCTCCTGAACCATATAGTGGTTAAGTGTGCCTTCATAGATTTTTTCATCAAACTCTATACGTAGCTTGGGCCACTTACTCTCATCAAATGTCTGAGGTGGAAAAATCCATGAAGGGATGGTGTACGTAGACTCATCCAGATTTCTGGTCAATATTGCATTGTATAACACAATGTCTCTCCTTTGTTCCTCATCCACACTTACATCCCCGGAAGTACGATCGAATGATTTGGGCTTATTTATCACATCTGTAAGAGTTATCTTGACCACCTCATCATCCAGGTCAATATCCGAAGTCCCCACACTAATCTCCAAGGAAATTTTAGACATCCGGTGAGAAAGTTTGAAGTTCACAGCGTCAGATTCCTTCCCTTTTTCCACAGGCTGCTTTCCCCACACAATATCAAGCTTATCATTCAATTCATCATCCAATGGTGCCGCTTTATAAGCCTCACCTAAAGTTACTGTTTCAGGATTGTCCTTATTGCTCAGATTATCCAGAGTAAATTGATATTTTCCATCTACCGGCGTCACATCGTTCCATTTCAGAAACTGGTAAATGCCATTATCAGAAACTAACGGATAACCTTTTGAATCAGCAAATGTCACCATACACACCTTAGCTCCAGACGAATTATAGGTAAGGTAATAAGTTCCAGACTCAACCCCACCGTCATCTACCCGGGTTTTCATACTGCCGATTGACGCTGAAAGACATACTTTATCCGTATCGGAGTACACCTCTTCCTGCTTCGTACAAGCCAATAACATCAAACCAGCCCATATCGTCAAAAGAAAAATGGTTCTATACGTTTTCATATCATGATTCATTAAAATTTTACGGATTAGATGAGGATACGGGTGTCAAATCAACCTCCGTATATGCCTCACTCCAAGGATTGACTTCGGCACTTAGCAGGACAGGATTCAATGATTTCTCGTCTGCCGTCAACTGTAGTACAGTGATATGGCCTTGTCTCATATCAATTGCCGTCTTCGGCTGAAACACATAAGTCCTTTCCTCAATTTTCTTACTCATATCTTCGTTAACCCCTACAATCGTATTGATACAGAGTGTCAACAAGGTTTCCTGAGTTCGAATCTGCTGTGTGGGCACAATAGCCGCAAAAACACAGTTCAGATAACGACGGCCATCTTCTTCTGTCACTTTATCCTCACCCGGCAAACGATACATACTGATATTCTGACGACCTCCATCACTGGTTCCTACCACTGTTCGGGAAGCGTTACTTTCAATAGATTCGGCATATCGTACATTATATGTAACATACATTCCCGTCAGTGAAATACTTTTAACGGTTTTATCATTATCTGTACCTTCCGGGAAACCACTGTCCGCATTCGATTCGGCCACAGGCAGTTCCAGTTCAATCCGAATCATGGAGAATACATGCCAGAATTTAAGCTTCAACAGCTCATAGCGTTCATTCAACGGCTTTCGTGTATGCGCCAGGAGCAAATCTGCCGACCAGAATCCTTCTACATCACTTTGGTCGGTTGCAACGGCATCAAAAGGTTCATATTTCATTGGATAACAAGCAGCTTCGAAAATAAAAGCATTTGAGGTAGGAACAATCCTATCCCAGTCAAAACCACCCTCAGGATCAACCTCGTTACTTGTACCCGCTTTCAGGGGCATAAAATTAGGTTGGTTATCATCCCAGTCAATATCTTCCAGAGTATAGATATAATCATAATACTCTCCATTTTTAAAATCGGGGACACTGTAATTCACGGTATTCACCACCCGAACTATCGAACGATTCAATATAAAACGATCATGCTTGTAATAATCAGAGCTACCTGTCGCTTCCTCAGAACCCTCCATAACCGCACTAACGGCAAGCCGGGACTTGTCTTGACAATCCTGGTCCAAGTACTGGTCGGACGAATGACATGCACCACACACCAGCAAAGCAAGAATGGCTATTCTACTCACATACCTTTTCATAATCTCCTCATTTTAGTTTGGTTTCCCCCTCCACTATCGAACCCTCTACCGGATCAATTTCCTCCCAAGGGTTTATCATACCATATATTCCCTTAATAACTTCTATCTGATCCAGTTTCTTCACCACTATTTTGACATCCACATGCGTATTTCTGAACAAAGAATTCAAAGGACTGGTACCGTCTGTCAGTTGTACATCCCGAATAAGGTCGGCTGCAGCATTCTCTCCACGCCCAATCTTCAATCCCAACAAGTAACTCTGCTCATTATCGAGGGCATTCACATTCTTACTCTCTGTCACATAAACAGGCGGAAACGTATAAGTTCCTCCCTTTTCAATGACCACCCGTTCGGTATTCTCCAATGAAAATGGGGAGTGGACTGCCACATCCGGAATAGCGTATGAAGTTACAATTTCCTTGTTCAACAGTCTGTTCAGCCATCTGTTGCCAACGTCCTGCGGATAAAGGTATGAAGTAGAGGCTACCTGATTGATAATAATATCGGAAATGCCCAGTACTCCGTCCGCCATCTGGTTTTCGAATGTAAAAGTAAACTTTGTAGCGGCATAAGCTACATACAAGGTTCCACAATCCTTATTTTCCTCATTCACTCTGAATTTATATGACGAGGACATAGGCAAACAGTCGGCCTCACGCAAGTAATCGATCGTAACCTGGTCATAACCCAGAATCCGCTGTTCCAGACCTTCCGATTGCGTAAGATTTAAATCTGGAAGCTTCTCGGCATTGGCTAACAGATAAATTGTCTTACTGCTGTTTGTCCGGACTTCAAACGTCTTGCGGGACAGTTCTTCCACCCCCGTCACTGCATTATCATAAACCAACTCATTGTGCTCAACCCCATTTTCATCAAAAATAATGACACGCAGCGTATGTATTTTTTCAGCCTCCGGTAAATCAGCCCTCGATTTGGCATTTCCGCTCAAGGTGGTGGCCACACTCAGTGTCAGATTCACTTTGTCAGACGATACCTGCGGGGTATCGTCTGCGGTTTTGCAACCTGCCAGCAACAGAAGGATGCACCATCCGATTCCACGCATTATTCTTGTTTTCATTTGAGTTCTATATTATCGTTTCTAACAGTCCAGTCATTAATTACAATCTGCACATCATGCCATGTATAATCATTGAGCAAGAAGACTATTGACCAGAGATTTTCCCTGTCGAGGTATTCCTGATCACCCATAGTGGCATATTTTTCACTCTTCAGCAACAACAAGTATTTTATCAACGGAATATCGACTACCGTTTCCTGCTGCTGATGACTGTAAATAACAAGCCGGGGCTCATTGGTCGTCATCAAGCGGGAAAGAGAAAATTCAGCATAGGCCACAGATGCGGTCTCTCCTTGCGCTGTTTCTCCTGCAATCAAGTCATCACCGCTTGTCCAAGGCAAATAGGTAAGTTCCTGTCCGTCGGTAAGCAAGGTATTATCAGCTGCAAAATGGTAATTGTTGTCCGTAATCGAAATATCGAAATCATCAATGTCAAGCGGTTCGGAAGACATATCAGCCTGTTGCAGTACAATACGCACATTGTTCGTATTCCGCATCAGATAAAGCGTCACATCCCTGTACATTTCTCCCTCTACCTTCACTTCGAGAGTTCCCCAGAACAAATCATGCAGAAGTTCTCTCGAAGTATATTCTTCCTGCTGCAGTATGACTTGAAGGTCATTGAACGTAGCCCCTTTTGCCGGTTCTGCAAGAGGCGAAAACGAATGTTGTTCACATGCCAGCCCACCGTAGGCTACAAACCGGTAACTGCCCTCGGGCAAATCAATCACCATCCGATAATTTTCATCCTGAAGCGCACTACCCGTCTCTGTACGCGTCTGCACATAGTTGCCATTCTCATCATAGATATACAGCGTCAAGCAGTCTATTTGCTTAGAGAATGCATCTGCATATTCCATATTATAATCGTACACAAAACGCATTGACACTCCTTTTGGGCAAGGCTCAATCGTCTCATAAATGTTACACGATGTCAATAGTCCCATCAATGCAACCAGACAAAAAATAATATTATGCTTCATAGATTTCATCATTCTATTTATATCCCTCTATGGTTATTCTTCTATAGTAATCTCATATTTCCGCTCCACCCAAGGTATAACCTTTACAGAAACCATTAAATGTGTAAGAGGATCCAATTCCTCGGTCGGTTCGTTTTGCGGAAATCCAAAGTTAAAAATGGCATCAACACTGAGCTTATATACATTATTCCGCACCACGGCATACTTCATCGGGCCCAGAAAATCCGGATGCAAGGAATCATCTATTCCATTGTCATTATGTACATTCCAATAATAATAATAATTCTCGTAAACCCCTTCTACGGGCTTATATTCAGTAAATCCAACTTCTTCAAGCACTACTCCGTTATTTTCCACAGCGTTCCATGCCACCCTCAAATCTTCATCATCCTGGCCGGCTTTCTCTACCATACTCCACGTTCCGTACAACTTGTTTTCGTAAACATAAACCGGTTCTATCCCTGCATTGAGAGCGTTTGCCAATTCCTGGTCGCAACCTGTTCCCGGGATAATCCGCCCCTTAAATACAATTCCCGTAGAAATAGTATTTAGCTGTGACTCCCGGCTAGGAGCCGTATTCTCTGTAATGTAGCGCCAGATATGGTAGCCTTTTGTCTGCTCCGTATCTCCTCCCCATTCATTATCCTCTTCTGTATCGGTCAAAGAAGAGAGAGAATCCCATACCCACGAATCAGGCTGTTCCACGTTACTATAGAAATAGTCAGGTTTTGTTGCCCATCCGTCGGATATATGTAATTTATACGCCGCATCAGTGTCTATCACATAGTTATCTTTCGTTTCAACACCGCAATACTGAATATTGGCAATTCCTTCTTCACCTACCCTCCTCAGATAATAAAAATTCTTGCTTACATTGACAAAGGCAGCCTGAGTAAGCTGAATGTCAATACCTGGATTCTCCGTCTGCCCAATATGTTCCTTGTCGACAGATACCGGATACTTGTTTTCAGGACGTACCGTTTTATAGTCAAAGCGTGCTACCGCACGTTCCACTTCCAGTTTCTGGTTACCCAACAATGGAAATGGCGAAGAAGTAGAACGATAATCATTCCAGGTATCAGGCAAAGTAGTAGTATAAGAGCGGGCATTCGACATCAGGAAATGTCCTGAAGCCCAGGCCGGGTCTGCATCAAGTTGAGACAAGGTATAAATCTTGTCTACGAAATCTGCAGGCAATACACCTTCCGGAGTATTTTTGGCCAAAGCCTTCAGCTCATCCGTTGGATTACAAAAGACGTACACCTTGAATGTTTCTCCTGTATGGTCTTTCACTAAACGGAAAGGAATGGCAATGACATAATTTGAGATTCCTCCCGTGGCAGAGGGGGCATCTTCCAATATTCCGGCAGCGACATTCCGGTTCGCGGCATCTGCCAGTACAAGAAGCACCTCCGTAATACTTGTTTCGCTTTCCGTTCCAGGCTCCGTACCCATATCAGAGGAAACATACTCTCCGTCGTCCGGTGTATTGGTTGAACTACGGGAATCGGAATGACTTGAAAAAGCAAGTGTCATTTCCATATACACATTCTCCTCTTCCTGCACTACGTCGGGAGGAGAAGAAGATACGACAGCCTCCTTTTGACAAGCAAACATACCTGCAAGTACTCCTCCTGCCAGTAAATATTTACACATTCGTTTCATAGCTGTCTATTGCTTATTATTTGACACTCGATCTATTCTCCGTAAACACTCCTCTGCTTCCTGCACACCAGCCTTACCAGCCTTCTCGATATACGGACGAGCAGCTGCATAATCCTGTTCAATAGCCAACAACAAGCCACGAGCATATTCTGCTTCCGGACGTGTTCCTGCTTTCTTCAAATACTTACGTGCAGCGTTCAGATTGCCTTGAGCCATAGCTACATTGGCCGCATTCAAATTGGCACCTTCATCGGCAGGATAAAGATGCACCATGGTTTCAATCAGTTCATTATATTCTTCACTTCCTTGCTCATAAGTAGAAGCAACCTGATAGATTTCGGAAAGGCTCAACTTTCCTGGTGAGGTCTGCAAAATGCGTTTCATCTCTTCCACATCAGCAAAGGAACGTATCACATATTGCACAGCATAATCAGAATGGCGCAATGCCGGATAGCAATCCCGCAGCAAGATACGATAAGATTCAGGATACTGCTGCTTAATTATCCATTCTTTTCTATCGGGCTCCATATCCTTATCAATCCATTTCAAAATCTGCTCTTTATCTTTAAGAGTAGATGCTTCTACATACTCTCTCAATCCTTCCCAATCTTCCGGTTCATAAGAGGTTGTGAAAATTTCAGAAGGGAACCCATATAGTTGCTGTACATATTCCTTCAACGCCTGCGTTCTTCCCTTAGCAAGACGGGTATTGTTATCATACGGACTTTCAGGAGAAGCAAACCCTTTAATGCTTATGCTCGTAATCTGCACATCAGAGTCGTTCTTTATCACATCAATTGTTTTAATTATCTTATCAAGTTCTGCCAGATTATCGCGGTATTCAGGATATATCACTGTCTGACTGACAGGGAAGTCAATAAATGCAGAGCCGGTAATTGTACGGGTTTTTACCTCAACAGGCGGAGTAATATATACAAACAAAGGTTCGAATGCCCCCAACAACATGTCATTATGAGAAAAAACCAGATCACCACAACCGCAGACGTCTTCATTCATCATCAAATCAGCGTTCTTCATCCACGGTTCATAAGGAACACTGGTTTCATAAACGAAAGATGAGAATTTACTTTTACGAAAGAAATAACGACTTTCTGCTACCGTATCGTTTCGCATAAGATAATAGTAACGGTTTCGTCCCGCAACTACGATGTCAGGCAACTTCTTAACGTGTCCTTCTGCATCTTGTAACTCCGGAGAAAAAACCACATCCTGATTTGATTTGATGTGTAATCTGTCAGCATCCATAGATATACTGACATAGAGCAAGTCATTATTCTGAACAAGATCAACTGAACGAACAGTAATCTGGCCATTTAAAATAGTAATCTGAGCATTCATTTCTGCTAACCAAAACAGAAACATCAAACTAATTGATAGTATCTTTTTCATTGTGGTCGGATTTTAAAATGCGTAAATCAAGTTGATAGCGGCTTTAGTAGGCCCGACATAATGATGATAGCCGCTGTCGAGCATTTCTCCACAGACGGCACAAGGATAACATTCGTACCGTGCATAGGCATAACCTATACCTAATTCAAATTCAAGATTCCAATGTTTGGACAGCACCCATGAATACCCATAAGCAATACCTGCTCCCACAAACCAACCTTGATAACGGTTATGAGAAAGCTTGGAGAAATCAGTCCCCAAAAATTTCATTCCATTATCCAGATTAGAAATATTATATTGGCCGCCATGCGCATGAATCCCCAGAAAGTGACCAATAAACTTATTACAAAACCAATATCTTGCCTCAGGTTGGACAAGCCAATGTTTCCATTGCCGGTTATTGGACATTTCCCAGTTATTGTAATTTCCAGAAAAATCCAATGTCCATCTCTTAGCAAGCCCAACTTCTACCCCTGCATTAATTGTAGCGGTTGCATCATAAAGAAGATTTGTCTTCACAGCTACACTTTGGCCATTTGTCCCCAAACTTAAAAACAAACCTACTATCAATAATGCATAAAACTTAAACCCTCTATTCATACATTATTTATTATTAAAATGTTTTTCTTGTAATATGCGTCCCCAATCTTTCAATTTTTCAATATAAGAAACTAACATGTAGTTTTTAACTATAGACAGCACAACCTACTGGCAAGGATATCAAACCAGTAAACTTTTTATTCGAAAAATGTATATAATTGATAATTCATAGGCACTAAGATAATTAAAAAAATTAGACTTCTAATATCTCGATTTATTGTAAGACTATTTTTTAATCTTACACAGCTTCAGCAGAGCATGCCTCATGCAAATATATAAACAATTAATGTAATTATAAAAAGATAAAAGCATTTTTTCTCTTAATTGAAAAAAATTATATCATGAAAGAAGATAAATAATAACTTACAAATTAATATTTACATAAACAAATAATACATATCCATAAGTTTTAATAATTAAATATCAACTTAAACAATCAATATATCATATTAGCATAAACTCAGCATCGCTCATACAGTTGGACTTGTTGCAATATCTGGCCCTTTGTCTTCAATCATATATTTTTTCTCTTGCGACACAAGTTCCTGCAAAAATGATCAGCCATACAATAAATATCTGCAATTGGAGATTCTAGGAACATAGTGGCAATTGTTCAAATGTTATAATTTAGGACTATAAACTTAATACTTTTATCGATATGTTTCTATTTAACAATGGATTATATTGATTCCGACTATCGAACTCGCGTTAAAATAAAATCCAGCATAGGTAAAAAAGCGGTTCACAGAAACAACTGAAGGATCACAACTATCAGCAGGATAAAATAATAAAATTACGGGGCCCCGACGATACTTCCCCTACCCCTACAAAAGAATATTCCGATCTCACAACTGAAACCGGAACACTAAAATAAAACTACTCAGTTTTAGGGCAGTATCTTGACCGGAACTTTAATCGTGGCCTGAATCACAGGCTGAGGATTCTCGGAGATAAGACTTTCTGCCGTACAATATTGGAACGAGAGCCACAATTGATATTCTCCTTCCAAAGGTTTTGAATAGAAACGCTGTTGCAGATAATTGGTTTCCGGCGCACACAAGGTCTTCGAAATGGCATCGGGGTCCGGATCATCCTCCACATGATTCTTCAGACTGAATACAGCGCGGTATTTCGACGAAACATTATTTTCCCCAGTGGCATCTTTCGCCTCAAATGCCGGTTTAAGAATAACCGGAAGAGACTCATGCTCACTATACCGCGTAAAAAGATCGGCCGTCACCCCAATCTGTGCCAGATATTCTTAAGGGGAAATTATGTATTATTTTTCTACAACTACATTCGGATATTTCTTTTTCCATATATCTCTTCCCAAATCAGCAGAAAATACAGAGGTAATCAGGAATTTCCCCACTCTAGTATCCGGGGCTTCCGGTTTCAACTGCTGTAGATAAGTACATTCTTTCCCGTAATTATCGACAGCATATACTACCTGCTGTCTGATAAGCACCGCACCATTAGGATCCTGTTCCGCAAAGTTGTTGTCGCAATAGTATATATAGGCAATATCTCCGGCTTCATCATATTCAACCCCCCAGGCTGTCATTGCATGATTCCCTGTTTGGGGACCGGCAGCACCATACACATTTAAACCGATAGCCCTCTTGTTAAGGAGGGCATCTGTAACAAATGTATTGAACTGCTCTCTATTTGGGTTGTGCGGGGACCTTGCCGTCAAGGCATTATTTCTCGTGAATACTTCTGAAAAGAATCCTTTAAACCCATTAATATCGCCCCCAAGATAAGCCCCGGTCAAAAACCATTCAACTCCTTTCGGATCATCGTTTCCAAAATTCGGGAAATGATCTTTGAAGAACTGGAAAACTTCCGACCTGTTGACTGTGACATAATCTGGTTCAGGAAGAGAACCGTCCCAGTTGCCAACTCCGTTAGGGTAAAGCGGTTCGAAATCATAGGACGGACGTTCGAAAGTACCTGAACCGGTCGTCACTGAAGAATCATAATCTTCATCGTATGCCGCAAGGTATTCTTTATTCAAACACATCCACCACGACAGTACATTTGATGCAGATGCCGCCCAGCACATTTGGGAATCATCTTCATAGTCTCCATGTGACTTGTTGCAGTCATACCAGCCACATCCTTCAGCCCATGTGAGACATTGCTCCTCATAGTAAGGATTGTCATATCTGAACCACTTACCCTCAGGCAAATCATACTTTTGACCGAGCCTATATGTAGGAAGATTCTCCTTACCTGGAAAATCAGGCACATTCAATCCATATACCCACAATGTCTTTCCTGCAAGTTCAGGATTGCCCGGTCTCAGAGTAAGGTTTATCGAAATCTGCTTTCCGGACTCGAAAAATGTAAGGTCATTATTCTCTTCTGTCTTTTCAGGAGCATTGAAATACGCTGTCTTACCCTCTGCAGCGATCTGCAGAAGTCCGTCACCGTCCCTGTAAGGGGTCGCACTTTAAGGAATAATCACAGCGGAAAAATTTCCTTCTGCATCCTTGAATGGGGTAATCCATTTGAAATCGGTTCCACTCACTTCGACTTCACCGGTAAGTAGATTGAAATGCCCCTCTGTCAGACTCCTGACTTTAACCTCTGGCGAAGTCACACTGCCAGAGAGAAAAATCCTGATTCTGTGAAGAGCATGCCCGAAATTCATATCAGCTTTGTATACACCTGATCCGACGACTGTTTTTGAAAACAACAAATCAGAACTATTAAAACCGTCTCCAGTCTGATCTAATGCCATATTCAGCTGATAAGTCTCCGGATTCTGTTGTTCTCCGGTTGCCGGGTAATGAGCCGACAAAGATATTGGTCCTTCACCAAAATCACTACGCTTCAGACGTGGCATCCACTGTCCTCCCGAATATGTAAGTTCACGATAAGAAAGGCCTTTATCCCCTTGAATATAAAGCCCAACTTTATCGCCCTCTGTAAAACTTCCGGAACCATCACTTGCAAGGTCAGCCCTTGTCTCCTCTTTGGAAAAAACAATATCCAAATACCCATCATCACTTTCCTGGCAATTATCCTGAAATTCGGAAAAACAAGAAAAGAAAGATAAAAACAAAATGCTGATAAAGATACTAGTGTATATACCTTTAAATACAGAAAAACATTTAGCCATAAAATAATTAATATAAATGCAATATAGGTAAGGTTTCATTTAGTAAGTCTGGAATGAGTCTTTAGACCTGTTGATTTTGCAAAGATATCAATTTATCTGGTAATTCATCGGCAGACTAGCCTGCCGGTGAGAATTTTTATTCGTCCGGAAACAGATTACTGTCAAGATTGATTGCAGAAGCCTGAGACAGGCAAGATTTCTCACCAATTGCTGTCTTTCTCATAAACAAGATGACCGATTCCTCGCTGGGCATGGCCAGTATGTGGGGATGAAAGTGGTCAATCGCTGTTGCCCAAACAAATTAAATCCCCGCAAATCTTACCGATTTACAGGGATTTAATAATATTTTTGTGCTTATAATCGCACTAATATTCTTCCTCGTTGAAGAAGAAATCTTCTTTACTCGGATAATCAGGCCAGATATCTTCTATACTTTCATAAATTTCTCCTTCGTCTTCCATTTCCTGCAAGTTTTCGATTACTTCCAGTGGAGCACCTGAACGCATTGCATAGTCAATTAACTCGTCTTTAGTTGCTGGCCAAGGAGCATCTTCCAGCTTTGAGGCCAATTCCAATGTCCAATACATAGTATATAATTTTAAACAGTTTTACTTCTTTATATTGATTCGCAAAAATATAACAAATTCTTTCACTCGCAACGCTTATCCCAATAAATTTCGCTTTCGTCTGTTAAATTGTTTAACCGGCGTGACAAAACGAACAGATAATCAGACAATCGGTTCACAAAACACTTTGCCTGCTCCTCCAATTCATAGGAAAGACTTTCTTCCAAGGCCTGAATCCGACGTTCTGCCCGACGACAGACCGTACGACAGACATGACAAACGGAAGCCAGATAACTCCCTCCCGGAAGGATAAAACCTGCAAGCGACGGTAAAGAAGCGTTTATCTCATCGATAGCCTGTTCCAGACGCTGCACATTCTCTACTGAGATATGACTCTCTACCGGGAAAGTAGTCTTTTCCAAGTCAGTAGCCAAATAAGAACCCAATGAAAACAGTTTATGCTGCACAAAGCGCAACAACTCTTCATGCTCTGCATCCTTCATTACCGAAATCAATAATCCGATAAAAGAATTCAGTTCGTCTATGGTTCCGTATGCGTCCAGACGTATATCTGCTTTTGAAACACGTACTCCTCCTACCAGCGAGGTGGTACCTTTATCACCTGTCTTGGTATAAATCTTGTTCATTTTCATATATTTAAGGTCTTAAAGTCAAAGAAAGTTCACAATACGATGCTCCTTTACACGCTCTTTATCAAAAAATACCAGTCCGACATCATAAAGGTCAAATGTGATTCCCGTACGAGGATCTGCTATAACTTCCTTCCACCATCTTTTCTTCTCTGGAGTAGCATAAGGATTACCGATGATGAAACAAGTATGTTTATCGGCCAGTGGAATCAGTCGTTCAAACATCTCCTTATACGCTGGAGTATGGGCGATATGTACCACTTCCGGCTTTACACCCTCCTTGAGCAACCTATCCATATCTGCCTCACAATTTCCGGTCAGATAATCAATAGAAGATTTTCCGGAAAGAATCCGTTTCACTGCATCTTCCGATTGTTCTGAGAACGTATAGACCTGCATGCCTGTATTGGCTTCGGCCATATAGCGGGTACTTATTCCGCTGCCAGTTCCCACTTCCCACACTACAGAAGGCCGGAGATGATTAATCAGACGGAACAAGAACTTATCGACCTTTTCCCGATAATGAGGCAAAAAAGCCACCACACGTCTCAGATGATGCAATGGTGCATAGGCATAGAATGGTAAACGTTCGTAAATGACAAACGTAATAAAAAAGAAATCGGAAGGAGAATGTACTCCGTATCCGCAACGATGCCGGAAACGACGACACCAGTTCCACCCTCTTAATATAAAATCCCCCATTTTTCGGACGCTAATATTGGTTGATAACGGGGGACAAAGATAAAATTTATAGTGGAAAAACAAAAAGGATAGTGTAATTATGATACAAAATATCCTGAATGGATGCAGAAATCATTCCGCTTCCATCCAGGATCAATATTTCATGAAAAACGTGGTTTATTTACGTTGTCCCAGTTTGTCATCCAAATACAGAATGCCAGCTGCGTCGCCACATTTTCTAAGTTTCTCTACAATGTTCTGTGCTGTAGCTTCTTCTTCCACCTGTTCACGAACATATCCCCACAAGAAATCCTGTGAAGCTTTGTCTTTTACTTCAGAAGCAACATTTACCAACTCGTCAATCAAGCTGGATACATGACATTCGTGCTTGTAAACATGTTCAAATACTTCCTGTACGCTGCCCCATCCTTGTGGAACGACATCAATTTTATCCACTTTAGCTGCACCACCACGTTTAACCAAATAATCAGCTAAATCATAAGCATGCTGCAATTCTTCTTGTGACTGTTTACGCATCCATGAAGCAAAACCGTCGAAACCTTCTTTCTGCAAGTAGAAAGACATGGACAAATACAAGTTAGAAGACCACATTTCCGCAGTAATCTGCTCGTTGATGGCATTTTGCAATTTTTCTGAAATCATAGTTCTATGTGTTTAAGTAAGTAATTCAATATCTATGAAGTAAACCACAAAAAAGATGCCAGATAAGTTCCTGCCACATTTTTTCCAGCGAACTGACAAGATGTCACCAGACCAAGTCTATCTACGAAAGCATGCGGGCTTTTCCCCAGAAGAAACGGGACAAATTCAGCTTATCCATCCCCCAGGCTATAGCAAACGAACCAATTACACAGAAACATAAGGACACACATAAAAAGAGCATCCCGGTAGGTTCAAAAGCCAATACAGGCACCAAAGGCTTCACTGCCATTGTAAATACCGGAGAAAATACTAACAGCATAAAGGTATGAGAGCCTATGTAACCCAATCCTTTTTTCAGATAATCGGGTAAATAGCGATATACAGCCAACAGAAAACTAATCATCAGATAAGTCAGAGCGACTCCGGAAAGAGTTGATTTATTCAGATTTGTCTCATCAGCAGCCAGCCATATTACAGGCAGCAAAGCCCAGAATGAAGCTGAAAAGAAAGTACGGAAGTCAAATGAGCTTCGTCTTAAAGCCACTCCAGCCGTAAAGTAAAGCGCATTTATCAAAGAAAGTATTCCACAAGCTGACAATACGGCATAGCATAAAGCCAATATAATTAAGACGGAAACAGTATTGCCCCACTTTCCAGCCAATTTGTCCACCAATAAATAAACAAGCCCACACAGCATCAACGTATGAAGATACCAATAGGGCCCCAAAGGATGCAAGAACAATTTATCCAGCCATAGAGAAACACTTAAATGCTCCACTGATTCACGAACCGGAAGTATAGCAGACATGACGACATAGCCTGTTTCCATCACGGCGTATGGAATAAAAATCCACCACATTGTACGCAGAAACGGACGTATTCCTTTGGCTATATTCATAACATAACCGGAAATAATCAAAAAAGCAGGCATGTGGAAAGTATAAACCAAGGATTTGGCGTATGGATATTTGTCACCGATATATACCAGATGAAACACAATCATCAATAAAATAAAGATAGATTTCAAGTAATCGAGCTCTGCAATACGATTTTTCATGGAGCATAAGAATTGATTGGTAATAAAAAAAGGTTGACTTAATCAAGTCAACCTCTCTGTACCCAGACCCGGGGTCGAACCGGGATGGATGTTACTCCACTGGTGTTTGAGACCAGCGCGTCTACCGATTCCGCCATCTGGGCATTTGTTTTTCGTTTGCGTGTGCAAAGGTAAACACAATTTTCTGAATACACAAGAAAAAAATGCTGATTTTTATCAAAAAAAATCTCTTGTTGTCCTTATATTACACAAGTAGCAACAAGAGATTATATAGTTTCACCGTTTATTTCTGACGAATAAAGATGTTTATCGGAGTCCCCGAAAGTTTCCAGCGTTCACGAATCTTATTTTCAAGGAAACGACGGTAAGGCTCTTTCACGTATTGCGGCAAGTTGGCAAAGAACACAAATGAAGGAACCTGTGTATTCGGCAACTGAGTGATGTACTTAATCTTGATATACTTTCCTTTATTTGAAGGTGGCGGATAAGCCTCAATCAGCGGCAGAAGTTCCTCGTTCAGACGAGCAGTCGGGATTCTTGTCGTACGTGCCTGGTAAACTTCCTTCGCCAGTTCAAGCACTTTCAGAATACGCTGTTTTGTCAATGCTGATGTAAAGACAATCGGAAAGTCAGTAAAAGGAGCCAGACGATCGCGAATCGCATCTTCATATCCTTTCATTACCTTAGCCGTTTTATCCTCTATCAAGTCCCATTTGTTGACAACGACCACAAGTCCTTTCTGATTTCGCTGTACCAGAGAGAAAATATTCAAATCCTGACCTTCGATACCACGTGTAGCATCCAGCATCAGAATACATACATCCGAATTTTCGATTGAGCGGATGGAGCGGATTACAGAATAATACTCCAGGTCTTCGCTCACTTTATTCTTTTTACGGATACCGGCTGTATCGACCAGATAGAAATCAAAACCAAACTTATTGTAACGGGTATAGATAGAATCGCGCGTAGTACCCGCAATTTCTGTCACAATGTTACGGTCTTCTCCAATAAAGGCATTGATAATAGACGATTTTCCGGCATTCGGACGTCCTACCACGGCAAAGCGAGGTATATCATCATCCAAAATTTCAGGAGTTTCCTTCTTGAACTTACTCAATACCAAATCCAGCAAGTCACCTGTACCGCTTCCACTCAAAGCAGAGACACAGTAAGGATCCCCCAAGCCTAAGGAATAAAACTCAGCTGCATTATACTGCAGGTCATTATTATCCGTTTTATTTGCTACTAAAAGTACAGGAGTCTTGGAACGGCGCAAGATTTCGGCTACTTCCATATCCAAATCAGTAACTCCATTCATTACGTCTACCACAAACAGAATGACATCGGCTTCATCAATTGCCAGCATTACCTGTTTGCGAATTTCCTCCTCGAATACATCATCCGAATTGGCTACCCATCCTCCGGTATCTACTACTGAGAATTCCTTTCCCAGCCATTCCGACTTACCATACTGTCGGTCGCGGGTTGTACCGGCCTGTTCATTCACAATCGCCTGACGACTCTTGGTCAGACGGTTAAACAGTGTCGACTTTCCCACATTGGGACGTCCCACAATCGCAACTAAATTTCCCATAATTATCTTCATTTACGGCTTCGCAGCCGATATTAATCCAATTGATAACCAAAATTTTTCAATTCCTTGTCAGAGCTTCTCCAGTCCTTATCCACTTTGACAAATGTCTCCAGGTAAATGGATTTACGAAAGAAGTGTTCCAGTGTCTTACGTGCTTCAGTAGCTACTTTTTTCAAGGCTTTTCCCTGACGACCGATAATAATACCTTTCTGAGAATCGCGTTCCACATAAATCACCGCATTGATATGAATGCTTTTCTCGTCTTCCTTGAACTGTTCTACTACGACCTCTACTGAATAAGGAATCTCCTTGTCATAATACAACAAGATTTTTTCACGAATAATCTCTGTCACAAAGAAACGGGCAGGCTTATCCGTCCATTGATCCTTTCCAAAATAAGGAGGAGAATCCGGCAACAGCTCCTTAATGCGCTTCATCACCACATCCACATTGAATTTGGCCATTGCAGAGATAGGAATAATTTCCGCTTCCGGCAACATTTCGTGCCATTCATCCACCAATTTCACCAAATCCTCCTGATTGGTCAGGTCAATCTTGTTAATCAGCAACAAAACCGGCACCTTCAAGTTGCGCACCTTTTCCATAAACTCCGCATTCTTGTCCGGTTTTTCCACCGTATCAGTGACATACAGCAACACGTCTGCATCCACCAATGCCGATTCCGAGAAGTTGAGCATAGACTCCTGAAGCTTATAATTAGGCTTCAATACCCCCGGAGTATCAGAGAAGACAATCTGCATATCCTCCGTATTAAGAATACCCATAATACGATGGCGAGTTGTCTGAGCCTTGAAAGTCGCGATGGAGATACGTTCCCCCACCAGCAAGTTCATCAAAGTAGATTTTCCGACATTCGGATTACCTACAATATTCACAAATCCGGCTTTGTGCATAAGTAAATATTAGTTCACAGACAAAAAAACGCATCGATTGGGATGCGTTTTTTGTCTGTAGTGTTAATTCTTTCTTTATTTATTTCCGTCATAACCCCACTTCACATAGCAGGCACCCCAGGTAAATCCTGCACCAAACGCAGTGAAGATGATATTATCGCCCTTCTTCAGTTGCTTTTCATAATCCCATAAGCAAAGTGGCAGAGTTCCGGCACTGGTATTACCATAACGCTGGATATTAATCATCACCTTATCCAATGGAACTTCCAGACGAGAAGCAACCGCATCAATGATTCGCAGATTTGCCTGATGAGGTACAATCCAGTTGATGTTGTCCTTATTCAAGCCATTACGTTCTGCAATCTGAGCCGTTACGTCAGACATATTAGATACAGCATATTTGAATACCGTTCTACCTTCCTGATACAAATAATGCATCTTATTGTCAATTGTAAAATAAGAAGGAGGACAAACCGAACCACCTGCTTTCATGTGCAGGAACGGAAGTCCTTTACCATCTGTACGCAAGATAGAATCCATGATACCATAGTCTTCTGTTGTAGCTTCTACCATGCAAGCCGCAGCACCGTCACCGAAAATCGGACATGTAGCGCGGTCTCCATAGTTCACCATTGAAGACATCTTATCTGCACCTACAATGATAATTTTTTTATGACGACCAGACTGAATCATGCTGGCAGCAGCTTCCATGGCATACAAGAATCCGCTACAAGCAGCCTGCAAGTCAAATGCATAGGCATTCTTCAATCCCAGTTTGTCACAAAGAATAGAAGCAGTAGAAGGGAAATGATAGTCAGGAGTTGTAGTAGCTACAATCACGCAATCAATAGAAGCCGGATCCGAGTCCGTTTTCTGCATCAACTGCTTGGCAGCCTTACGGGCCAAATACGAAGTTCCCAAACCTTCTTCGTTCAGGATACGTCTTTCTTTCACCCCGATACGAGTCATAATCCACTCATCGTTGGTGTCAACCATTCTCGACAATTCTTCGTTTGTCAGGACATAATCAGGTACATATCCACCGACTCCTGTAATTACAGCATTTATTTTTTCCATCATTTCTTAATTTCGTGGCTTATAAAAAAACAGCCGAAGAGCCGAAATGGCTCTCCGGCTTTAATTTCCCTGGAACATGCAAAGATGTTCTACAAAGCGTCAAGTTATTAAAGAGCAGCTTCCTTTTCGATAGCTAATTTACCTCTGTAATAACCACAAGCCCCACATACTGTGTGATAAACATGCCATTCGCCACAGTTCGGACAAATAGCTAAAGTAGGAGCAACTGCCTTGTCATGAGTTCTTCTCTTCGCAGTTCTCGTTTTTGATTGTCTTCTTTTAGGATGTGCCATTTTTCTAAACTTTTATTTAATTATTATCTAATATTTTCTTCAATTCGTTCCATCTCGGATCTATCTCACGTGCTTCTGAAGGCTCATCTGTCATTTCCTCCTCATCCAGGAAGTCATCCATTTCATCTTCTTCATCCGCAGAAGTACGCAAATGTTTGTTCAAGGCTCCCATCATACCTTTATTACATTTTCCGGGAGCATGCACATGCTTCATCGGTATACTTAATGCGATAAACTCGTACATAAACCAAGCGACGTTAATATAGCCGTCTTCTTCCGGCACAATCACCATATCGTCTTCGTCCGAGAATTCGAGTCCGAGTTTTACCTTCAATGTGTCATCCGTTTCTACCGGCAACTCCATGTCATCCAGGCAACGATCGCACGGCACAACTACGGAACCCTCAATATGGAAATTCAAGACATAAATGCCCATTGTTTTCTTCACATCCAACTGTACCTGCAGTTTTCCTTTTTGAATCTCCGGAGCATCAATATCCGCGAAGAACTGATTTGTCAGTGAAAACTCATAATGAGCCGAGTTTTCCTTCATGTTCTTCAATTCTATTTTATATGTAGCAAGTTTTCCCAAGTCGCAATACTATATAAATCGGGCGACAAAGATACAAATAATAATTCATTTTATCTAGTCTTTCTACTTTTTATTTATTAAAAATACTTGTTTCCCTTCGAATCTGCCTTCTTAATACCTATTATAATATACCCATATTTCCTAATCATTAAGACTAAGAGCCTGTTTAAATTTTGTTCAGCAACATTCTTATTGCAGCAAGTTTCACCATC
>ERZ838839.55-NODE-55-length-141150-cov-10.264694_pt1 | contig 141150 bp, 102 predicted proteins | sample MGYA00519909_ERZ838839 | MGnify/ENA primary metagenome ERZ838839 (study PRJEB31850, sample SAMEA3708843) | human gut metagenome | biome: human gut; feature: human-associated habitat; material: faeces | place: China | collected 2014 ...
TGCGCCTCACAGACCGCGCTGAACTCGTCGGGGGTCATCCGCTCAAAGTCATCCAACCGCATCCCGACACAGCCCAGCGCGTATCCCAACAACCCGGCTATGGTCGGGCTTTCTTTTTTTTTACTCCTGCATCCTGTTCCGTGCCCTCCAGCATCGCGGCGGCCCAGGCCTCCACCTGGTCGGGGGCGATATGGTCGGCAAAGTCCATCAGCGACAGGCGTAGCTCCTCGCCCGTGTCCGCCTTCGTCGCGGAGCAGATGCAGCAGTACAGGTAGGCTATCCAGTCGGACAGCCCGGTTATCTCATTCACTTCCTTCCCCGTCTCCCTCTTGAAACGGAGCATCGCCCCCATCGTGGGGCGGCACGGGTATTCCTGCCCGTCGATTGTCACGATTGTTTTCTTCATATCAATCTAAAATGTAAATAGACAAACCTCTTATAAGGCAGCAATGTAGGGGCGACCGGTCTGGTCGCCCGATACACCCGCCGCACGGCTAAATGCCCCCGTCCGTATCTCCGTCACCCGGGGCGGCGAACCCGGCGCCACCCTTGCCCGGGTAGACCTCCGGCTCGCCGTCGTTCTCCAGGGAGCCGCTGTAGGTCGCGTCGTCCCCGGCGGGGGAAGTCTCCTCCAGCGTGGCGATGACGAACTTGCCCTTCAGGTAGGGCTTCGTCGGGTTGTTGCGCTTGAAGGCTTCCACGTCCACGCTCTGTCCCTTGCCCCAGCTCACGGACATTTCCTCGAAGCCGTTCTCCGTCTCGGTGTACGTCCTCAGACCTTCGAAGCTGATAGAGATGGAAAGCCCCGTCACGCCCTTGTTCTTGAACAGCCCGGCGGAGCGTGCGGCGGTCGCCACCGGCTTCACCGCGCGGTCCTTCGTCTCGCTGTTGAGCGTTGTGGTGTGGCTCGTGCAGTGCCCCACCGCCTTGCCTGCGACCTTCAGCAGGAGGTCGCTGCCATTGATGTAGTTGTCTGTTGTTTCTATTGCCATAATTCTTAAATTTTTACGTTAAACACTAACCGTTGCACGTAGGCATCGTCCTGCCACGTCTCCTCGCTGTCCTCCAGCACGCAGCCGCGCATCCGCAACCCGTCCGCCTCGTACCGACGGTTCTCCAGGGCTTCACGGACTGACTCGGCAAGCTCCACGCTGCGCGAATAGTCCGCCTCGAAGCAGAGCACCTCCAGCTGGATGGTGTCCGCCCCGGCACCCGTCTTCACGGGGTTGCCCCTCAGCCCGATGCGGCGGTAGACGATGTAGGGCGTCTGCGCCTCGTCCGTCACGATGGGGTAGACCTTGTTCGTGCGGACGGTCTCGCTTGTGATGAGAATCTCGCGGATGATGATGCCCGCGCTCAATACTGTCTTGCTCATATCTCCTGCCGTTTACATGAATCCTGCCTTCCGCGCCGCCTGCTCGACCGCCCGGCGGACCTCGGGCATGAGTGCCTGCTCCGCCACGCGGTACATCTCGGGCGTGGCGTCCTCCAGGAAGTGGTAGGCGGGCATGGCACCCGTGGAGTGTCCCCGGCGTTGGCGCACGAAGAAACGCGTCCGGGTCTTGGTCCGGCGCACCTTCGTACCCTCCTCCGCCCACTTCAGCACGGGCTTCTTCACACCGAAGCGGTTCAGGTGCATGCCGCGCTCGCCCTTGCCGGACTTGTTCGCGCCCTTCGCCCGGACGGTGACCATGAAGCCGCCGCCCCGCGAATAGACACGGCTGCGGATGCCGCGCTCCCAGTCCGCCCGGTTGCCCCGGACGTTCAGCCCGGACGTGCGCAACTTGCCCACGGCAACCCGCCGCGCCTCGTTGCCCACACGCCGGTAGGCACGCTTCACGCCGTTCCGGATTTGCCGCGCCGTCAGCTGACGAGCCAGCTCCGTCCATTCCCGTCCCGTGTATTCCTTCGGATCCATGATTTGTAGTTATTTTGATTTGAATTGTCAATTGCCCATTGTCAATTGTCAATTGTCAATTGTCAATTGTCAATTGATTTTTACAGGTTCACCCGTTCGCAGAACAGGGTCTTGAAGTGCGCCCAGCGGTTCAGGGCGACGGCAACCACCGTGTAGAGCGTGCCGTCCAGGTCCTTCACCCGCCAGAACTCCGTCACCTCGTGCTCGGCACGGACGTTGAAGCGGGCGGTGTAGTCGGGAAAGTGCTCCCCTGCCTCCTCGCTCCGCCGTCCGGTGAAGCTCTGGCGTTCGGCGTGGGCAAACCCCGCCTCCTCGTAGGTGGTGCGCTCGGCTCCCATCCGGTCCGTCACGCGGACGGGCCGGAGGAGCGTCAGCCTCGTGTCTGCCAGTCGTCCGGTGTCCATGGTTACGGTGTCAGCTTGCGGTACTTGGACAGGATGGCATCGTACGTGTAGGGCACGGGGCGCTGCTCCGCCGGGGTGGTCATCGAGCTGTGCTCCCACCAGTGCACCGTCAGCAGGACGACGCACTCCTGGAGCAGGGACGGCAGCTCGCCGTCCTCTCCGCACAGCTCCTCCCGGGTGCGCCCGGTGTCCATGACAACCTTCTCCTCGGCGGTATCGGCAAGGCGGCGGAGGTCGTCCTCGTGGATGAGGATGTCGTCCATCCGCCTTCTTCGTGGCGATGCGGGTCAGCGTGGCAGTGTCCGCCCCGGGAAATTTCCGTTGCAGTCCTGTCTGAATTTGTTCAATGATTGTCATACGTATGCGTTTGATTGATGAATGCCGCGAATTTACGAACGAAGTAAAAGAGAGGGGGTGTTCCGCATCCGCCGATGCGAAACATTCAGGAGAAGGTTTGCTTTTATCAGGTTCAGACAAAAAAAGCGCGAAACCGGGTGGAATCGCGCTTACACAAGATTTTATTTGATACGTCAAGCCACAGAAATGGAGCATAATTCTCGACCTACAGAACGTATGGTCTCAAATATAGCTTCCATTCGTTCAGCGGAAGGTTTCTTGGTGCCACTCACGTATTGGGCAAACAGACTTTGTGATATTCCCAATCTGCGAGCAATGGCGGAAGCATTAAGCTCCGGATGCGCCATAAACACCTCGTACAAAGGATTAGTTGGCTTTTTCATGAAGAACCCTTCAAAGCTCAGGTCTTCATCAATCTCTTCCCAATGGATGCCGTCATCGCTTAGTGTGAAATTGTTCCGTTGTTCTGGTGTGGCAAATTTCAGTCTCGGGTACTCTGCGAATTGCTCGCAAGCCTCCTTGCCGTCAGTCGTGCGTATCCATACCGCCGTATCGGTCAGCCAAACTTTTTCTACTACAATGTTTCCCATAGCCTTATCATTTAATCTTGTTACAAAATTTATTCCAATGTTCCGCTATTATTTCTTGGTTTTTGCACACATGTTTTGAAGGTTGCCATTTTCTCTAAACATTTGCAGAGAAGCTCTAAACATTTTCTAAACATTCCATCAAAACAAGGGGGCAAATCCGCTCCCGCAAACAAAAAAATAGGAACTAAGTTTTTACACCTAATTCCTATTTTTGTTCATTATCAGCGGAAAGACAGGGATTCGAACCCTGGGAACAGTTGCCCGTTCACCGCATTTCGAGTGCGGCCCGATCGACCACTCCGGCATCTTTCCTTCGAAAGCGCTGCAAAGGTAAAGGTTCGTTGGCAGAGCTCCAAATATTCAGGGACTCTTTTTCATCTTTTTCAACTTTAAATCTACATGCGGACTACCTAAATGTTGCTATTTTATGTTCTACAGCATAAAATTAGGGCTGTTTGTGACGCGCATACGGAATTTACAGCTTATCTTTGCGGCTCAAAATTTTGGAGGAGGATACGTACCTCCGTTTATGCACTATTATTAATTCAACTTTCACAAGATTATCGGATTTATGGAATTGAACAGAAACTTCAAAGACGGACTCTGGACGCAAGAGATCAACGTGACTGATTTCGTAAGCAGAAACATTACCCCTTACGAAGGCGACGCATCCTTCCTGCAAGGCCCCACCGAACGAACCCGGAAAGTCTGGGAGTGCTGCCTCAAGGCACTCGAAGAGGAACGGAACAACGGGGGAGTACGCTCGCTCGATCCGAACACGGTGTCAACCATCACGTCACACAAGGCTGGATACATCGACCGGGAGAACGAACTCATCGTGGGACTGCAGACCGACGAACTGCTCCGGCGTGCCATCAAGCCTTTCGGCGGCATCAAGGTGGTCGAGAAGGCTTGCCGTGAAAATGGAGTGGAAGTAGACCCGAAGGTGAAAGACATCTTCACACACTATCGCAAGACACACAACGATGGCGTGTTCGACGTATATACGGAGGAGATTCGTTCCTTCCGCTCCCTGGGATTCCTCACCGGACTGCCCGACAACTATGCACGCGGACGGGTCATCGGCGACTACCGACGGCTGGCGCTCTACGGACTGGACAACCTGATTGCGGCCAAGCAGGAGGACCTGCGCGAACTTACCGGTCCCATGACCGAGGAACGTATCCGCCTGCGTGAGGAGGTTGCCGAACAAATCAAGGCGCTCAAGGACATGAAGGTCATGGGCGAATACTACGGACTGGACCTGAGCCGCCCCGCACACAACGCACAGGAAGCGGTGCAATGGGTCTACATGGCTTACCTCGCTGCCGTCAAGGAACAGGACGGGGCTGCCATGTCGCTGGGCAACACGTCCTCCTTCCTCGACATCTACATCGAGTATGACCTGGCGCACGGACTCATCGACGAGACCTTCGCACAGGAGCTCATCGACCAGTTCATCATCAAGCTGCGCATGGTGCGCCACCTGCGCATGCAGAGCTACAACGACATCTTCGCCGGAGACCCGACCTGGGTGACCGAAGCCATCGGCGGACGCTTCAACGACGGACGGACGAAGGTGACGAAGACTTCCTTCCGCTTCCTCCAGACGCTCTACAACCTCGGCCCGTCGCCTGAACCGAACATGACCGTGCTCTGGAGCCCGCAGCTGCCCGAGGGATTCAAGGACTTCTGCGCACAGGTGTCGGTCGACACCTCGTCCATCCAGTATGAGAACGACGAGCTGATGCGTGAAGTGCGTCACTCGGACGACTACGGCATCGCCTGCTGCGTGTCCTACCAGGACATCGGCCGGCACATCCAGTTCTTCGGCGCACGATGCAACCTGGCGAAAGCCCTCCTGCTCGCCATCAACGGCGGACGTTGCGAGAACACCGGCACGCTGATGGTCAAGGACATTCCCGTGCTAACCGGCGACACGCTGAAGTTCGAGGAGGTCATGGCAAACTACAAGAAGGTGCTCAAGGAGATTGCACGTGTCTACAACGAGGCAATGAACATCATCCACTACATGCACGACAAATATTACTACGAGAAGGCACAGATGGCGTTCGTCGACACCAACCCGCGCATCAACCTGGCATACGGCGTGGCGGGCATGTCCATCGCCGTCGACTCGCTGTCAGCCATCAAGTACGCACGGGTGAAAGCCGTACGCAATGAAATCGGACTGACGGAGAGCTTCCAGATTGACGGCGAGTTCCCCTGCTTCGGCAACGACGACGACCGGGTGGACCACCTGGCTGTCGACCTGGTCTACTTCTTCGACGAGGAACTCAAGAAACTGCCCGTCTACAAGAACGCACGCCCGACGCTCTCCATCCTCACCATCACCTCGAACGTGATGTATGGCAAGAAGACCGGTGCCACCCCCGACGGACGCGCCAAGGGTGTCGCCTTCGCTCCGGGTGCGAACCCCATGCACGGACGGGACAAGAACGGTGCGTTGGCATCGCTCAGCTCCGTGGCGAAACTTCGTTACCGGGATGCACAGGACGGCGTCAGCAACACATTCTCCATCGTACCGAAATCGCTCGGACCGACGCGCGAGGAACGCATCGAGAACCTCGTGACGATGATTGACGGCTACTTCACCAAGGGCGCACACCATCTGAACGTGAACGTGCTCAACCGCGAGATGCTGGAGGACGCCATGGAGCATCCCGAGAAATACCCGCAACTCACCATCCGCGTATCGGGCTATGCCGTGAACTTCATCAAGCTGAGCCGCGAACATCAGCTGGAGGTCATCTCACGCAGCTTCCACCAGCGCATGTAATCGGCTGAGAACAGAAATCCGGACACACAAACCGCACAGGCACGGAGGGGACGGAAAAGTCCGTTAAATCCCTCCGTGCCTCTGCATTTTCATCCGCATGTATCAAATGGAAAACAACCTAACACAACCTACACTCAACGTCCACTCCTACGAGAGCATGGGCACCTACGACGGACCGGGACTCCGCCTGGTCGTCTTCCTGCAGGGATGCAACTTCAAGTGCCTCTACTGCGCCAACCCGGACACCATCGACAGCCACGGGGGCAAACCGACGGAAGCGGAAGAAATCGTCCGCATGGCTGTCAGCCAGAAGGCGTTCTTCGGTCGGCGGGGAGGCATCACCTTCTCCGGCGGGGAACCGACGTTCCAGGCGAAGGCACTGATTCCGCTCTGCCGACGGCTGAAGGAGGAGGGCATACACATCTGTCTCGACAGCAACGGCGGACTGTGGAACGACGCCGTGGAGGAACTCCTCAGCCTGGTGGACCTCGTGCTGCTCGACGTGAAGGAGTTTGACAACAGCCGGCACCGGAACCTCACGGGACGCGGCAACGAGCAGACCCTGCGCACCGCCGCATGGCTCGAAGCGCACGCCAAGCCCTTCTGGTTGCGCTATGTGCTCGTGCCGGGCTACAGCGACGCGGAGGGGGACATCCGACAGCTGGGAGAGCACTTCCGCGACTACCGGATGCTGCAAAAGGTGGAAATCCTCCCCTACCACACCCTGGGCGTGCACAAGTATGAGGCCCTGGGACAGGAATACCGGCTGAAGGGCGTCCGTGAAAACACAACGGAACAGCTCGAACGGGCGGAAAGGCTCTTCAGGGAATACTTCGACTGCGTGCAGGTGAACTGACGCCGCCTCATCCCCTCACAATATCTCCCGCGCAATCCAGGCACACGCCTCGGCGTCGGCAAGGGCATGATGGTGCTGCGTCAGGTCGAAACCGCAACGGGCGGCGACCGTCTGCAGCTGGTGGTTGGGCAGACTCCTGCCGAACACGCGGCGGGAGGCACGGCAGGTGCAATGGAACGTGTAGCCGGGATATGCCATGCCGTAGTGTCGGAATGCCGCACGCAGGCAGCCCTCGTCAAACGGACTGTTGTGCGCCACGAGCGGAAGCCCCTCGATGTGGGGCGCAAGCTCCGCCCAGACGGCGGGAAACGCAGGTGCCCCGGCGGTGTCCTTCCAACGGATGCCGTGGACACGGATGTTCCAGTACTCGTAGGTGTCCGGGTAGGGACGGATGAGGCGGTAGAGCTTCTCGGTGACGATGCCGCCGCGCACCACCACGATGCCCACACTGCAGACGCTCGTCGGCTCGCGGTTTGCCGTCTCGAAGTCGATGGCTGCAAAGTCCTTCATCGCGCGCCTCCTTCCCCATCGCCGTAATGTGCCAGCATCGCCTGCACCTTCTTGCGCATCCCCTCGCGCAGCCAGGCGGGAGACAGGACCTCCACCTCGTCGCCGTGGGAGAGCAGCTCCTGCACGAAGTCATACGTCGGGCGCAGCAGGTAGCTGAACACCGCATAGCCTTCGCCCCGCTCCACCTCGACCTGTGTGTCGTGCAACGGGAGGGCACGCAGATACTTGCACTTCGTGCCGTACACCTTCAGGCGCACCGACTCCACATCATACTCCTCGTCGACGATGATGCCGAAGCTGAAGCGGAAGAACTCCTCCGGGTCGAACGACTTCGGGTAGTCAAACGCGCGGCCCGTCGCCGTCAGGTCGTGCATGCGGTCGAGCGAGTAAATCATCACCTTGTCATAGTATGGGCTGCGTGCCACCAGGTACCACCGCTGGCGGAACACCTTCACGCAGTAAGGCTCCACCTCGAACGTGCTCGCCTCGTCGCGTCCGAAGCTCTGATACGTCAGCTCCACCGTCACCCCGTCGCGCATCGCCTCGATGAGCGGCGTCAGGAAGTGCTGCCCCGACGGAATCTGCTCGAAGAGGATGCGCCGCTTCAGGTGGTGGCTCTCGTTGATGAGATTGTTCACCGCAAAGGTGTTGAGCAGCCACGAACGCACGCCGCCCCGCTCCATGTCCTCCGCATGCTCGATGAAATAGTAGTACCCCCCACTCTTGCTGCACCCGATGTTGATGTCGAAGATTTCCTCGATTGCCTTGCGGTGGTTGTGGAAGGTGCGCAGGGGGATTTCCTCTCCCCCACTCATCTCGGTACGCACCCACCGCGCATTGATTTCCTCAAAAGTAATCCGGCGCGCCCGATAAATCGTGTCCACGAGCCAGATGTAACGGTTAAACAAGTCTTTTGCCATATCGTTTTTGTTTAATTGTCCATTGTCCATTGTCCATTGTCAATTGACGCCGAACCCAATTCTCCGCCGGCGGTCGGGAGCGGCAATCAGCTCGCTGTCGCAGAACTGCTTCAGCGTGTCGAGCGAAACGTGCTCCTCGCCGTTCAGGATTTTCTCGACCGTGTGCTTGCGGGCGATGTTCTCGATTTGTCCGCCCGTGAAGTCGTAGCACGCAGCCAGCTCGCCCGCCTCGTCCGCCGTCAGGTCGGGCAACAACGTCCGCCAGATGGCCTTCTTGGCGCGGAGCGACGGACGGCAGAACTCCACCTTGTAGAGGAAGCGACGCTCGAACGCCTTGTCGAGGTTCTGCGTCAGGTTCGTCGTGGCGATGAGGATGCCGTCGAGCGACTCCATCTCCTGGAGGATGATGTTCTGGATGGTGTTCTCCATCTTGTCGACGGCACGCTCGGCTCCCTCCTGACGCTTGCCGATGAGGGCGTCCGCCTCATTGAAGAGCAGGATGGGCGTGACCTCGGAGTCCTTGACCAGGGCGCGATAACGGTCGAAGAGCGCCTTGACGTTCTTCTCGCTCTCGCCCACCCAACAGCTCTTCATCTCGGCGAAGTTCACCGCCATGATGTCGCGCCCCGTGAGGCGTGCCAGCTGATAGACGGTCTCGGTCTTGCCCGTGCCCGGCGCCCCGTAGAAGAGGCAGGCGAAACCCTGTCGCATCCCGTCGGCTGCCAGCCGTTGGCGTATCTCGTCATAACGCTCGCGGCTCAGGAGCGACGTCAGTTGGGCAATCTGCCGCTCCTCCTGCTCGCCGTAGTAGAGCTGCTTGGGAACGATGTCGGTGCAGCGCAGCAGGTCTTTACCGGACGCCGCCTGCTGGCTGGAGATGCCCACCTCGCCCAGCAGTTCGTTGAGGGCGCCGGCGGTGAGCTTGAAGTTGCTGCGGTCGGCGAAACCGTCGTTGTTGACGTACTCCACCAGCTTGCGCCTTATCAGGTCGTTGTGTCCACGCTCCAGTGAACGCTCCTGCATGCGAAAGATGGACTTGCCGCCGTACAGACTCTCGTAGTCGCGCGAACAGATGATGTCGTCGTTGCGGTTGACCAGCTCGTGGCAGAAGAGGAGCAGCAGCACCCAGTCCCACTCCCGGAGTCCGTAGGAGTCCATCCGACGGACGAAGCGCAGCTGCGGGTTGGCGTCGAACAGGCGGTGCACCTCCTCGACGAATGCCTCGTAGGTCAGCTCGTTGTCCGAACGTTGTTCGAAGAGGTCGTCCAGCTCGTCGAACAAGGCATCGCACGTCAGGTTGCCCAGCGGCTTCGGCTCGTAGCAACGGTTCTCCTTGAGCGCCTCGACGACGTACATCGGGACACGGTAGGACTTCTCACGCCGTTCGCGGCAGCAGACCACCAGCTTGCGTCGCTCCAGCTCATCGACGTCGCTCATGTAGCGGATGATGCGCACGGTGCGGCAACGGAAGTGGCGGGCGAAGTCGCTCAGGTGGATGTTGTTGTCGTCGCTGTTGTCGACAAAGATAGCAAAGAGTACTGCCTGAATGGATGTCAGGTGCATCTTTTTGGCGACGTAACGGATGTAACGCGCCGCGTCGGTGAAGAACTGTTCGTTCAGACCGGAGTCTTCCGAGAGTTCCACAATCTGTTCGATGGCGTTCAGGAGGTTCAGCCTCTTGGGTTCCGCAATGGCCGGTTTCTGTTCCGGGGTGTCTTGTTTTTTGATGCTTGGTCTCATCTTCGTAACGTTTTTTGTTTCTTTTCTCTGAATCACGATGCAAAGATGAGGCACATCTATGCCAAATCGTGGCAGTGGATGAAAGAAAATGAGATAAAATGGAAAGAAAAGCATCCCGCGCCGCCCGGCAACGCCTTCTTTTCGTCTTTCGGGAGCCCGGATACGGCGTTTCTTCCGTCTCGCAAAATGTTTTGGTCCTAGATACGACATATCCTTAATCTTTCGAAACGCTTTGATGCTAGATACGACATATCCTTAACCTTTCAAAACATTTTGAGCCTAGATACGACATATCCTTAACTTTTCGAAACATTTCCTTCCCGGATACGGCATTTCCTGCTCCCCGCAAAACATTTTGAGCCTGGATACGACGTTTCCTGCCTTCCGCAAAACCATTTAACCCCGGATACGGCATTTCCAGGCTTCCGCGAAACGGTGCGCCCCCGGAAACGGCGTTGCCAGGACCTCGCAGCAGGGCTGGAAGGCGGAGGAACGCGATTCCGGGGGCGCGCAGGCGACTTCCGCTGAAAAAAACCGCCTGAGAGCCTCAACGCCCGGGGAAGAAGCCGGGGAAGGCGTGCAGGAACTCGCTGTAGTGCTGCATCATCGCGGTGTACATCCCCTCGTGGGTGTCGCCGCGGTAGCTGGGGTGCCAACTGTTGACGACCAGCTTGCGGACGGACGGGGAGTACCACATCCAGTCGCTCATCCGGCACAGGTCGGGCAGGTAGTGCGCCTGCACGAAATCCTTTATCAGGTCGCTGCCGCCGCAGCACAGCAGAATGTCGGCGTCGTAGAGGCGTATCTGACGCTCCAGCAGGTCGGCGTAGCGGGTGAGGAAGCTCTCCAGCGCGCTGTTCGTCAGCTGACTGCCGCCGGGCTGCTTCTTGCAGTTGACGCGTGCGACGGGTGCTTCGTCGTAAAACGGACGGAAGGTGTCCGGGCGGTCGGCTTCGTCAAACGGACGGGTGTTGCCGTGGCGGTCTGCCGTCAGCAGTCCGTAGACCCAGCGCATGAGATTCTTGTAGAAGGGCGCGGAGACGGTCGCGTCGGCAGGTCCGGAGAAGTTTCGCCTGCCGGTCTCGCAACGGATGTCCCATGCCTCGGTGTCATTGAGGTCCTTCGTCAGGATGAGCACCCGACGGGGAGCCTGTTCCCAGCGTCGGCATTCGTCACCCGGACGCCGGGTCCAATATCCGTCGGCATAAGAGAAAAGCCCCCGATAGAGCAGTCCGTCGGGGGCAATCTCTTCGCCGTCGCCGCACTGACGGGAACGTGTCTTCCATTCCTCGAACAGGCGGTCTTCAAGCGCAGTGTAGTTCATCGGAGGTCAGTCCAATTTTCTGAATTCAAAATCGTTCACAGAGCAGCCCGCCTTCTTGTAGTCGAAGTTATAGAGCCGCATGTAGGCTTCCTGCACCTCCTTCGCCCCGTTGTTGAAGGGCGACGAGGTATGGGTCTGCGTGGTGACGGTCACCACCATTTCGGGGGTGAGCACGGTCCCGTTGACGCGCTTGATGCGCTTGGGGATTACTTGAAATACTCTTGACATGATGTTTTATTGTTTTATAAAGGTTCATACATTGGATTTCTGCCTGCACACGGGTGCGTCCGTCAGCTGAACAGGCTGCTGAAGAAGTTGATGATCCAGGCGGTCGCCGCGATGGCAATGGATATCAACCAATAGATGAGGAAGCAGCACACGAGGATGCCCACTCCCATCCAGAAGGCTTTCCGATTGACCTCACGGATAATCTCGCGGTCATCCTCCACGAAGCCGACAATCAAGCGGCAGTTCTGCAGGTAGGCGCGGTTGAAGAAGTCGAGGATGTTGCCGACCCAGAACGGTATCAGACCGATTGCCATGTCGCGCAGGACGTTGAAGATGACTGCCAGCGTCAGGGGCAACGAACGTACCTTGACGGCAGCCACGTAGATGAACGGGAAGACCAGCAACGACGAGAGGACATCGCCCAAGCCGGGAATCAATCCAATCAGCGGGTCGAGGAAGTACTTGTCCATCCAACGGGCGATGGTCTGTGTCATCTGATAGGAGGTCGACAGCTCGATGTCCATCCGCCGTTCCTCCTTGCGCCGGATGCGCTCTTGTTCTGCCTGCATGGCGCGTGCATCCTGCGCCTGTTCTTTCTCGTCGACGAGTCCCAGTTCCTGCTGGGCCTGCCGGCGGCGGTTGCTTTGCATTTCGCTCATAGCTCTATGGTTTTAGTTCCTTTCAAGAATTGTTCCCAGTCGTCGTCGGTGAACTTCAGGTCTCGTCCGGCGAGCGACAACAGTGCCGCCTTCAGCTCTTCGGGGCTTTGGGCGGTGTTGATGCGCCGCAGGCTCTCGCGCAGCACGGCGCTGCGATCGTCGATGGTGGCAAGGCGTGCGCGGAACTCCGTCTGCAGGCGTTCCAGTTCGCGGTCATACTCACGGTGTGCGAGTGCGCTCGATGCCTTCATTGCCTGCAGGCGTCCCCACTCCTCGAGCAGGGAGACGGTGTTGCGGACGGCTTCGTTGCCGGCGTCGGTCAGTTGCACGAGGTCCTCGTCCGTCGGGCGGGCTTCCTCCGCACCGTCTTCGCTGACGAGCTGACGCATGGTGTCCGTCCCCAGGTTGACCTGTTCGCGGACGGTGTCGGCAAAGAGGCGGATGCCCTGCTGGAGGTCGGGCGGCAGCGTGGTGTCCTGCTCGCGGACGGTGACGGTGCGCGTGAGCTTCTCATCCAGTCTGCTGTTGGCGATGGAGCGTGCCAGGCGCAACAGCCGGACGATGTCCTCGAGGTGGGCGAGCATCTTCACGCGCAGCTCCGGCGTGACACGGATGGTGTCCATCAGCTGACGGTTCAGCGTGTGGAGCTGGCGGCGTACCTCCTCGAGCTGACGGCTGTTCTCCCGGTGTTCCGCCTGCTGGCGGTTCAGTTCATCGCCGTCGACCTTGACGTCGAGCTGCAGCTCCTCGAAGCGGGAGACGACAGGGCTGCAAGCCTGGTTCCACTCATAGAGGCTGCGGTTGTAGCTGCGCGACGCCCCTCCGAAGGTGAACAGGTTGGCGAGGAAGAAGGGTTTCTGCGGCTTGCTTGCCTTCGCCTGGTTGTATTGCGGACGCAGACTGTCGAGCAGCGCGCGGCATTCCCCGAGGTGGGAGGTATAGTAGCTGATGTTCAGTTCGGCATCGCTGACGTCCTTCTCCAGCGACTTGCATACTGCCAGCAGGGCGTCGCGGCTGTCCTTCAGCTTCCGGACGTCGGCGTCGGCATAGAGCGCGTCGGTCAGCTGTTGCCATTCGCGTGAGAGCACCTGACGGCTGAACCGGCTGAAGGCTTCCGCCTGAGGGATATACAATTCGTCGAGCGTCCGGTGGATGACCCACAGACGGCTGAGGTCTCCCTTGACGAGCGTGACGTCGCGCTTGACGCTGTTCTTCAGGGTGAGCAGTTCCTGCTGGAGGGCGGCAGTCTTCTGTGCGGCGTCGGTGTAGTGTGACACCATGTTGAGGGCGGCCAGCACGAGTCCCGCCTGCTTGCTGCCTCCGCTGCGGTAGGATGCGCCCGCGCGCCGCACGGACTCCTGGAAGCTGTCGGAGATGTCGCTCATGAGGAGTGCACAGCGTTCGGTCACCTTGTCGTAGTCGAGCTGCACGCGTTGCAGCATGTCGCGCAGGTCGAGCCACTGGACGGAGTCGAAGTCGAAGAGTTCGGGGGCTACCGCCTTGACGGAGTCGCCGAAGGTGTCGGTCAGCGTGAGGGCGTACTCGCGGTAAATGTCGCAGATGTAGGTGCGCAGTCGCACGAAGTCCGCCATGAGGGTCTTGATGTGCTGTTTGGCATCGTCATATCCGGCGACCATCTGCGTGTATCCGTTGAACACGGCGGTGGCTTCGTTGCGCACCTTGACCACACCCTGTGTTCCCACCACGGTGTTGAGGAGGCTTCCTCCTCCGGCAATCTGCACGTTCATGGCTTGGGTGACGCGCTGTTCGAGTGCGCGCAGGGCATCGTTTCCTCCGTCGAGCTGCTTGTGCAGGTAGGGGAAGAGTGCGTCGTCCTGTGTCTCGACGAGGTGTTCCACGCCATACTCGTCGACCAGTCCCCGTTTCCCGTCGTTGTCGTAGAAGGCTTGTCGGATGGCCTTGTCATCGCGGAAGTTCTTGTATGCTTCCCAGACGAGCATTCCTACTTCGAACCCGTCTTTGGAGATGCCCAGTTCCTGGAGGTCGAACGCGAGGTCCGCCCGTGTATAGGTTCCTCCGTTCTGCTCCAGCCGATGTGCGATGTCGCGAATCTTCTGATAAATCTTTTGTTTGTCCATGGGGTATGGGTTAAATGTGTTTTGTTTGCTGCGAAGTTAGGGGTGAGGTGTGCTAAAGGGGGGCATAGGAGAAGAAAATTACCCACAAATGTCATACATTGCCTGATAACGTTTCAGCTGCTCCTGGTAAGCCTGCTCGATGGCACCCACATATTGATTTTCAAACTGAGCACAATAATCCTTATACGATTGAATGTTATGCTCTTTCTCAATCTGGTTCAAAGCAGACAGCACATCCATCATTGAAAATTGAATCACTGAACGACGGATAGCCAAATCCATCATTTTATCTTTTTCAGATTCCGTCAAGGATGAAGTCTGGATGGCACGCTTCAGCTCCGTGCCCTGCGCCATTGAGAACTCATCCCAGGAATTAACGGCAAGCGCATGAATCTCTCCCAGTTGGGCATTCAACTTTCCGGTGAACATAGCATAGTCTATCTGTTCACTTTCCATCTTTCTGGCACCTTTGCCTTTACTCATGCCGTATATCCCAACAGCTGCGACCAATCCTCCTCCGACAGCTACGACATTGGACTTGGTTGCCAAACCAAGAATCAGCAGCAACGCCCCCACTCCAATACAAGATGGATATGCGGCAGATGATTTTGGCTTTTCAGGCACAAGTTCCGACGCCTGTTGCGGATAAGCAATCTGGCCAATCCGTGATTTCACCATGGATTGCAACTCATTCCTTTTAGAAGTCAGGGCTTCCATATAAGATTTAATTAATTCCTTGTTCATAACTTTTCTGCAATCTTTACTAATCCGTTTATTGCTTTTTCCATCATTTGCAGCTCCTGTTCCTTATTCATTAACTGCTGCTCCAACTCGCATCTAAGCTGTTCTGTCTTTTTTCTCACAGAATTCATGAATTCGTCTTTTTTGGTGGATAATACCGCCAATGTACTCTCACGCGCATTTCTCAGCTCCTGTGGTACCGAAGTATCCGACATTGTCGACAGGAATTGCCTGATTTTTGTGACAACCCGTTCTTTAGCATAAGCGGCTTCCCTTTGCACAGCAACTTTCGCCTCAGCTTCTTTGCAGTCATATTTCTTCGGTATACGCTCTCCTCCTTGTAACAAGGACGGCAACGCCTCATAGCCTTTCTTTATGGCACGGATATCGAGAGTCAACTTATTACTCATGGCATCAAGAGTCTCCTCCAGAATGTAGCTCAGTTCGCGTCCATCCAAATAGCCTTCCTTATCCTTCGTCTCCACCTCAGTAATTGCCTCGCCTATACCTTTTTTTATACGTTCTCTCAGGTCTTCACTTTTACTCTTCCATTCAGATTTAAGCTTGTCCAGTTGCTTATCCACCGCATTACGAACGTTGTCAATCGTACCCACAATATCAACCGCATCATATTCCACCTGAATCGTTCGACTCCCCCAAAGTCTCCCTTTGCATGTGACATTGTCACTCACATGACTTATGCTCACTTTTCCAATATTACTCAGGGTAAAGTTATTGAGGCATTCCTTTACATACTGGTCAGCAATCTCATTTGCCCGATTCCGGATTGATTTCAGACTCATTTCTATCCCATTACAAACTTCATCCAAAATCCTCTTCCGTTCTTTTGCTCCATTGATATCACTCTGTTTCAACTGATTCATCCGGTTTTCCAACCGTTCTTTTTTCTCAGACAGAATCTTATGAAGCTCGGCATTTGTGTTATTGAAATAAGCATTGACCTTGTTTTGAATAATCTGCTCCTTATTTCCCTTAAATGAACCTTCCACATACTTCGCACGAATATCCTCAATTTGAGAAAGGTTCATAAAGTTCTCCTTGATTTCTTTAGAAGAGCTAAAGAAACTGGGATAAAAATACTTCATCTGCTTCACAACATGAGCCTCGATTTCATCCCAACGCTTTTCATCCTTTTGGGCTATTGAAAATCCGATACCGGAACTAAAATCAATGATCGGATCATCTCCTGTGTAATTGGACGTAGCCATATTGTTCCTAAACTGCTTCTTCAAGGAACGCTGGCAATACTCAATCGCACCTCCCAAATCATCCCCGAACTTCATTCCGACATCTTGTAAGACAGAATCAAACTTACTGCCGATCAATACGACAGTCCCGATACCTTGTGAACCGATTCGTTCTGAAAGGAAAGTGACATCCGTACTATCAAAGAAACGCCCGGAGTAACTCAGGAAGAAGACGCCATGACATCCCCTCAAAAAGTCACGCGTTCTCACTTCACGGGAAACAACAGGGTCATTCACTCCCGGAGTGTCCACAATCTGCACACCGACCAGACGTTCATCCTTCAGTCTTATGGTCAAGCACTTCACAATGGGGGTGTATGTTCCTTCCGCACCCACATAATCTTCCAGAATGTCTTGAAGATCGGTGATATTGGAAAAGGAACGAGCCTCTATTTTCGATTGTTCTTGAATCTTACCATGCGCCATCCTGCTGCAGGACGATACTAAATCTTTTGCTGCAATCAGCGTATCATCCACCAATCCTGAACGACGAATATCCTCCTCCGTCACAGAAGGATTCTGTTCTTTCTCAACCTTCAGGATGTCATCATATTCCTTTGCCCTGTCTTCAAAAGAATGCCATTCAGAAGAATTATAATACTCTACCTCAAACTGATTTTCATCCCCATATTGCAGGACAGTAAGACCAGCAGTCATAGGAGTCGAAGCCCGGGGGAGTACATTTTCCCCATCGAAAAAGAGAGAATTCAAAAACGAAGACTTGCCGGCTTTTACCTGACCCACGACTCCGATTTTCAAGATTCCATTCTCACTTTTCACCAGGTCAGCACCTTGACGGACCTCAAGAATTTTATCTTTCAGTTCCTTGATTGGTTTCTTCAAGACATCGCCAATGCCGACTTCCAACGCAGACAAGTCATTGTCCAATGAGCTAAAAATCTGCTGATAATTATCAATCGTAACCTTCATAATCGTATCTGTTATTGATATTGTGCAATCCACTTCGTAAACGTGTTCATATCTGCCAATTTGACTAATGGCTGAGACTCATAAACCAAAGACCGATCTGCCTCGATAAGCATCTCACAGATGTCTTGATAATGGCACATGACAGCTGTTTCCAGCGCATTATAGCCTCTCTTGTCTTTCATGGACAGGTCTGCATCATGCGTAATGAAGAATTTGACCATCTCATTATTGCCGGAACGTACAGCCCAAGTAAGCGGTGAGAATCCTCCATTATTGCAAACGCTTAAATCGACCCCCTGAGAGAAACAAGACAAAAACCGTCCATAATCATCTCCACTAATCGCTGAAAAGATATTCATATCCTGTTCTCTCTCTATCTGCTGCAATTCCTCCTGATGCTGTTTAACAGCCTTTACCGCTCTATTGTATGAATCCTTCAAGGTAGCGACAAGCTGAAACCGGTATTTTCCCAGTAGTTTTACCAACTCTTCCTCTTTCTTGCGACCCTCTATCGAGGTTTGATAATCATCTTCAATTTCTTTCAGTACGTCTTTATATTTGTCCAAAGAATCATCATAAAGCGTACAAATCTCATTATAACGTTCTGTACGGAATTCTTCATCATAATATTGATAGTTAGCCTGGGAGTTACATAGCTTATTATATTTATCAATCGCAGAACTATGTCGTCTACTTAGGTCGGAAGCATCACTGAAAAAGCCAACTTTATCCGCCCATTCAGTCTCCCTGTTCAATGCCTCGCACCAACCGTTCAGAGCCTTTAGAAAATAATCCATCCGTTTGTCCGCACAGCCCATTATCTCGTTATAATTAGACAAGATAACCTCTTCTACTGCCCCCTTACTCGCCGAGTTCTCATCCTTTTTATCTTGGTAATACTTACGCCACTCTTGTTTGTCATTAACCAGTTCTAGTCTCTTAGCTTCATAATCCTTAATCATTTCATTGGAAGCATTGATCTCATCCATCAAAAGCCTTTCAATTTCTCCGGAGTAACGGCTTAACAGGCTCATAGTACTCCCGGATTTAGTCTTCACTGCTTGGATGATTTGTGAAAAGGTTGTATTGAATGTAGCATAGAGCTGTCTAGTAACACAAGAAAAAGAAAGTATTGCCAACGGTAATTTGTCTTTATCAAATTCCTTTGCGCAAAGTTTTTCAGTATCCTGTATGATTTTCCTGACTGCTCCCACATCCTTTTTGTCCATCTTAGTATACAAGATAACTATAGGTTTATCCTGTACCTGCTTCAGCATCTCCAGATCATTCTTGGTAATCGTTCCACTTTCCACATCAATGCACCAAAAGATGGCATCACATTTCTCCATTGCTTCAATCGCTTTTTCCCTGTCAGACTCGTTTTGCCCCACAGCATTGTTATAACCCGGAGTATCAACAAACGTGATACCATCCAGGTATTTATCTCTTACAGAAACATCTATAACAATTTTCTTTAGCACATTAGCAATGTATGTCTTTGACTTGGAAGAATGCTGGATGCAAGCTAAAACTTCATCATTCAACAAAACCAATTCATCTTTCAAGTTTTCTCCCCGGATAACCAAGCGTTTATTAGGGGAGAAGACGCAATTCAGGTATGTATTGACCACGGACACCGGCTCCACACCCGTCGGCAACAAGTCTCCGATACCTGTAAGATAATTAAGCAAAGAAGACTTTCCGGCACTATAGCCTCCAGCAACGGCTATTTTCAAAGAAGAAGACATTGTACTCACCAATTCATCTTGTAGATCAAGAAGTTTCCAATCGCAACTTGTTATCAGATTAGAATTCATTAAATCATACTTCTCCAAATCCGGTTTCATTTGGTTCCAAAGCAAATTAGACACTGGTTGAAAGCACGGTGTCAAATCCAAGTCAGAGGAAGCGGTACAAATATGAGAAATCAAATTGAGAGCCATCTGTGGATTTTCATATTTATTCACCTTGATAATCTGAGCCGTTTGCTTTCCCATAGCTGCACCTTTCCGTTTTATTGCATCAAGTCCCATATCTAAAGAAGTTTCAGTTTTCAGTAAATAATATCCTACTAAGATTCAACGTTTTGATAATACGCTCATTGATATGCATGTTCTTTAGCCATCCTGTTCTTTTGCCTGAATCGCTATGCTTCCGAAACAAGACGGCTAAAGATACATGCCTTACCAGACACACCATAAAGGTGAGTCCATGCACAATCAGCGTTTCAAATTCTCCAATTTATCAATGGCAACTTGCAAAGCCTTAACTTTCAAAGCTGTGCTTTCTTCATCAGCACGCTGCTCCTGTTGAACCATTTTAACACTGTCATTGAACTTTTGAGCTTCTGAATTAATCAGTTGTTCCATGCTATTCATAGCCTCCCGCCGTTGTTCATCCAACATCGTGGTAACCGGCTCTCGTAAAGACTCAACAATTTTAGGAACAATTTCCGACACTATCTTCTGGCGAATAAGGTCAACCTTACTTTCTCTGCTCTTTCCAAAAATCAAACGAAGCAAATCCGGAATAATGTTCAGAAGAATAGTAACTAATGGGCTAAGAATTTTACCCAAAGTACCCAATAAGGTTGACAGACCCTTATATGCAATCAGTTTTTCCGTTAGCTTATCCAAGCCCTTTTTCAAAAGGCCTTCCAAGACCTCCCTGCCTAACAGATTTCCTATAATATCGTTGGCAGCGTCCAATGCCTGATTACCCTTATCCTGCAAGATATCATTGACTTTCAAGGAGAAATCTCTAACACTATCTCCAATCACATTCTGATATTCAGAAATCTCACGCTTAAAGGAGGAGAACAATACCGGACGAATGATTGACAACAACTCAGCACTGAATGCATCCGTATTATTATTATTGCTAACAAACTGCGCCAGATGAAGGCTATTCTTTACTAAAGCCTCACGAATGTCATTCAAAACGTCATCAGCAGAGTTTTCCAAAGATTGTGCTCCAGCAGCTTTCGCTCTCAGGCTTTCAAGAGTTTTCTCACGTTCTACTCCCAATGCTGCAATCTTGCTTTGGAAATCCTTCTTATCAGAACATGCAAGTTTAATCTGCAACTGCAAATCTTCGATTATTTCATCAATAAATCCGCAAACCAGTTCTGAGTACTTTTGGGTTATGAAGGTCTCGGCATCCAAGTTATCCAATAGTCTCAGCACATCATCATACTGCTTTGTTACAGAAGACACTGTTCCGACAACAGCATCAGGACCAATGATACGTTGAGCTATATCCTCAACATTCTTTACGATAGTGGGCACCTCGGATTCGGACTTCCTCTCAACTTTTGAAAGGAAGATGGAACATTTCAAACCGTACTTCTTCAATTCATCAATGAATCGAAGCGTAGATCTCGACAACGTACCTTGCTCTATATCTGACAGAAGAATGAAATAAGAACCTTCCTGAATATAGCTGAGAATAGCATTGTTATGTGCCTCTATTCCGGAATTGATTCCCGGCATGTCAACAAGAACAATTCCCCGGTCGTTCAACCTCTTCAGAAAATCATTCTTCAGATACACATAAACAACATCTCCGGGAACAGCCTTTAAAGCTCCTATTTGTGACAAAGGTGCAGTCCCCTGCTTTTCTCCCTTATGATAAATTTGAAGATATTCCTCTTCTGAATAGTACAATTCATAAGCGACTGCAGTAGTCGGAACGATATCCGTCGGCAGGAGGTTTATTCCCATCATCGTATTCAACAATGAACTTTTACCGGCATTAAAATCTCCGACAAAAGGAACTTTGATGAAACGATTCGAAGACAAATCATTCAATAGCCCTTTCTGCTCTTCTTCCAAACGGTGCATCAGAGCATCCGACTTGATATACTCCCTAGCTATTTCAGTAGCTTGACTGATTCTTTCTGTGTAAAATTTAGTTCTTTCCATGGTGAGTTTATTTAATCATTTTATTCCTTTTCTCATTTCCTTTTCTCTTTCTTCCATCCTCTCCCAAATCCCCCGGTACACCCATTCATGGAGCCTGCCCAGCCATCCTGCGGGGCGTGTACGTATGCTGCCGCAATGCGGGCAACGTTGGGGCATGGTGTAGAAGGTAGCGGCATACTCGATGTCCAGACCGGGGAACTTCTTGCCGCAACGAGTACACTTGAATTGGGTTATTCCGCGTAACATAACCTTACAATGCCGGGGAATGATGTCCCTTGTTCTCCCCCTTGGGATGGTGCACACACTGGCCACCGGTCATGACCTGGATGCTGGGGAACTTCTTGCCACAATATTTACACGTGTATTCACTCTTTTCCGTCCCTTCGTAGAGCTTGTGACGTCCCTTGTTCGGTCCGTCGGGGTGACGGACGCAGGTGGCGGAAGTCAACTGACGGACACTGGCGAACTTCTTGCCGCAGTATTCGCAATAACAGGTGGGGGTTGATGAAGACATGGTCACTCCTTTCCCGGGCAGTATGCCCGACGTGAAGAGCAGGTACAGACCGAAGGCTGCAACGCTCATGGATAAGATGGATACTCGGTTTTTCATGCGTTCTTCCGTTTTTGGGGGTTATCATTCGGCATCGGTTTTTCAAAGTTATTTGTCTCGTGTACCACTGCCAAATTATTTTAGGTTCAAGTAGGTTCACAAATGAAAGATTTTTTTAGCCCTCCGACAACGAGGATTTTTAGCCCATTGACTGATGCAAAGAAAAGGACACCCTGTGCCAAAGCGTTGCACGGCTCTGACTTTTTTTCATAGGGGACAAAGGGCCGTGTGGAGCGGTTCATTTGACAGCATGACACAGCGGGGCATCCCCCGGACAGGAATCTGAAAGGAAAATTTGTCCGTCAACAGCAAAGCCGTTAATTTTGCACCGCTTCTCAGGTGACGGGAAGAGGTCCCGTCGGCTGATGCATGCCTCACTATACCTTATATATATATATATATATGATCTATCCACAGAACTTTGAACAGAAGATAGGCTTTGACCAGATACGCGGACTGCTGAAAGGGCAGTGCCTCAGTTCGCTGGGACAGGAACGTGTCGACGCCCTGGCATTCTCCGACCGTCGGGAGGACATCGGACGCCGGCTGGAAGAGACCGACGAGTTCGTCCGCATCATTCAGGAGGAAGACAGCTTCCCCGACCAATATTTCTTCGACGTGCGTCCCTCGCTGCGCCGCATCCGCGTGGAAGGGCTCTACCTCGACGAGCAAGAGGTGTTCGACCTGCGCCGCTCGCTGGAAACCATCCACGGCATCGTCCGCTTCCTGCACTGGGAAGAGGAGGAGACGGGCGACTACCCCTATCCTGCCCTGCAGACTCTGGCAGGCGACGTGACGGTGTTCCCCCAGCTCATCGGCGCCATCGACCGCATCCTGGACAACTACGGGAAAATCAAGGACTCTGCGTCCGCTGAGCTGCTGCGCATCCGTCGGGAAATACTCTCCACCACGAGCGGCATCTCGCGCAGCCTCAACGCCATCCTCCGTTCGGCACAGTCGGAAGGCTATGTGGACAAGGACGTGGCACCCACCATGCGCGACGGCCGTCTGGTCATCCCCGTGGCTCCAGGCATGAAACGCAAGATACGCGGCATCGTGCACGACGAGTCCGCCACGGGCAAGACGGTCTTCATCGAACCGGCGGAAGTGGTGGAGGCGAACAACCGCATCCGCGAGCTGGAGGGGGAGGAACGGCGCGAGGTCATCCGCATCCTGACGGAGTTCTCTGCCACGGTGCGTCCGCTGATACCGGACATCCTGCGCTCCTACGAGTTCCTGGCTGAGATAGACTTCATCCGTGCGAAGGCACGCTTTGCCATCCGTACGCACTCCATCAAGCCCCTGCTGGAGGACCGTCCGCTCATCGACTGGGCGACGGCGGTGCACCCCCTGCTGCAACTGTCGCTGGAGAAACACGGCAAGAAGGTGGTTCCGCTGGACATCGAGCTGGACGAGAAGCAGCGCATCCTCATCATCTCGGGTCCAAATGCCGGCGGCAAGTCGGTGTGCCTGAAGACGGTGGGGCTACTGCAATACATGTTGCAATGCGGACTGCTCATCCCGCTGCACGAGCGCAGCCGGACGGGCATCTTCGGCAGCATCTTCATCGACATCGGCGACGAGCAGAGCATCGAGAACGACCTGAGCACCTACTCCTCTCACCTGCTCAACATGAAGCAGACCATGAAGCACTGCGACGGACGGAGCCTCATCCTCATCGACGAGTTCGGCAGCGGCACGGAACCGCAGATAGGCGGCGCCATGGCGGAAGCGGTGCTGAAGCGGTTCAACGACCGGAAGGCGTTCGGCGTCATCACCACGCACTACCAGAACCTGAAGCACTTTGCGGATGCCCACGAGGGGGTGGTCAACGGGGCGATGCTCTATGACCGCCACCACATGCAGGCGCTCTTCCAGCTCCAGATAGGCAACCCGGGCAGCTCGTTCGCCGTGGAGATTGCCCGTAAGATAGGCATCCCGGAGGAAGTGATTGCCGACGCGTCCGCCATCGTGGGCAGCGAGTACATCAACGCCGACAAGTATCTGCAGGACATCGTCCGCGACAAACGCTACTGGGAGACCAAGCGGCAGAACATCCGCAAGCGGGAGAAGCAGATGGAGGAGACCATCGCCCGCTATGAGGCGCAGCTGAAAGAGCTGGAGGAGAGCCGCAAGGACATCCTGCGCCGGGCGAAGGAGGATGCACAGCACCTGCTGGAGGAGTCGAACGCCCGCATCGAAAACACCATCCGCACCATCAAGGAGTCGCAGGCGGAGAAGGAGAAGACACGGACCGCCCGTCAGGAACTGGACGAGTTCAAGGAGTCGGTGAAAGACATCGAGAAGCAGAAGGCGGAAGAGAAGATTGCCCGCAAGATGGAACAGCTGCTGGAGAAGCAGCGCCGGCGCGAGGAACGGAAGAAGCAACCGAAGGGGGGAACGGCACAGACGGTGGTGAAGCCACGCCCCGTGCAACCGCTGCAACCGGGCGACCCGGTACGCATCAAGGGACAGACGTCCGTGGGCGAGTTGCTGGACATCAGCGGAAAGAATGCGACGGTGGCATTCGGCATGATTAAGACGACGGTGAAGCTCGACCGCCTGGAGCGCACCGATGCTCCGGTGACAAAGACCGGACTGGAGAAGAGCTCATCGTTCGTCAGCACCAGCACTCAGGAGAGTGTGTATGAGAAGAAGTTGCAGTTCAAACAGGACATCGACGTGCGCGGCATGCGTGGCGACGAGGCGATCCAGGCGGTGACCTACTTCATCGATGATGCCATCCTGCTGGGAGTAAGCCGCGTGCGTATCCTGCACGGGACGGGGACGGGCATCCTGCGCACGCTCATCCGCGACTACCTGAAGACGGTGCCCGGCGTACGTCACTTCCAGGACGAACATGTGCAGTTCGGCGGTGCCGGGATTACGGTAGTCGATTTGGAGTGAGAGCTGCGGACAGGAAATTAAAAGAATGAAGAGTGAAGAATGAGGACCCCCAACAGGCTCCTGCATTCTTCACTCTTCTTCATTTATCTAGTTTGCATTGTAACGGGGGAGCATCTCTTTGGTGGGACACTCGTAGTTGGAGATGGGGAGCTGCACCTTCCGCAGGTCCTTCAGCTTGAAGTGCGTCTTCTCGATGTCTTTCGGAAGTTTCCGCTTGGAGAAGGTCTGGAAGTAGAGCAGGCAGGCATCCTTCCACCAGACGGCATCGTGCGCCTGAATGTCGAACTTCTCCGCTATACGGTCGTAACGCTCGGCATCGACGTAAGGCTTCATCCGGGTCCACACGTCGCAGAAGCCGCGGGCAGCCTTCACGCCGTCATCGTACTTGTGGCAAAGCTCGTCCCAGAACGTGCGTCCGCTCTTCATCTTGTAGTCCCAGGGGACGTGATGGAACCAGAGGAGGTACTTCTCCGGACAAGTCGCCAGGTCGCCGTAGAGACGGCACAGGGAGTCGGGGTATTGCGCTACGGCATCCGAACCGCGGCTCGTGCGGTCGAAACCCAATCCTTCCTTATCCGCACGGTGATAGTACGGCGGCATCCAGTCGCGGCGTGCACCCGGCACATCGTACCACGGTTCGGGACCGTAATGGTGGTTGCCGGCAAAGATATGGTGCAAGCCCAGCGGCATCATGTAGTCGACCACGACCTCACGGCTGTCGAGCATCACCTGCTTCATGGCATCCACGAATGCCGGTTCGCCCGTGAACGTCTGCTTCAGCCACTCGTCCGCCATCTGTGCGGGAGTCAACGAGGGGTTCCACGCCATACGTCCGAAGGCATACCAGTTGGACTGGGCAAGGTCGTGCCCGCACCAGTTGACGTCGTCGCCCACATTGCTCACGGCACATACGGCACGCAGGGAACGCGGACAGACGTCCTCGAAGAACTCCGTCCACATGGGCGGCAGGTAAGCCAGGTGGTTGGAGTGCCCCAGGTACTCCTGCGTGAGCTGGAACTCCACCATCAGGTCGGTGTGCTTCATCGCCGTGAACAGCGGACTGTAGGGTTCGCGCGGCTGGAAGTCAACCGGTCCGTTCTTCACCTGCACGATGACGTTGTCCATGAACTGTCCGTCGAGCGGCAGGAATTCATTGTACGCCTGCTTGGCACGGTCATCGCTGGAGGGAGCATAGACGAAGGCACGCCACATGACGATGCCTCCGTAGGGCTTCAGCGCCGTAGCCAGCATGTTGGCTCCTTCGGCGTGTGTACGGTGATAGTCACAGGGGCCGGGCTGCCCTTCCGAGTTCGCCTTCACCAGGAAGCCGCCGAAGTCGGGGATGAGGGCATAGATTTCACTCACCTTCTGCTTCCACCATGCCTGTACACCGGCATCGAGCGGGTCGGCAGTCTCCAGTCCGCCCAAGCCCATCGGCGAAGCGAAGTTCACCGACAGGTAGACCTTCACTCCATAGGGACGGAAGAGGTCGGCGAGCACCTTCACCTTCTTCAGGTAGTCCGTCGCCAGCATCTTGGGCGAAGCATTCACGTTGTTCAGCACGGCTCCGTTGATGCCCACCGACGCATTTGCCCGGGCGTATGCCTCGTAGCGGAGTGAGACGGCGGGCAGTTCCTCCCATTTCCACAGGGAATGTCCGGCATAACCCCGTTCGATGGTCCCGTCGAGGTTGTCCCAATGGTCGAGGATGCGGAGGTCGTATGCCGGGCGTTCGGTGACATCCAGCTGCGAGCAGTCCGCCCCGGTGGCTTGCAGACGCAGGAGGTGATAAGCTCCGTAGAGCAACCCCTTCTCGCCCGACGCACCGATGACGATGTGTCCGTCGCGGCTGCGGAGGGTGTAGCCTTCCGGTCCCAGGGCGCGGTGGTCGGCATCCGCCATGAGCTGCAACGCCACGGGCACGCCTTTCCAACAGGTCTTCAGTTCACGTACGGCAACCTCAGTTACGGGCGTGTGCAGGAGGCAGTCGACCTGCGCCCCGCTCCCTGCTTCCTGACGGAGCCACAGCCTGCTGCCGTCTTCCGCCCACACCGTGAACGTCAGGCAGCAGCAAGCCAGGAGGGTCAAGAGGCTGCGAAGCTTCATTCGGCACCTCCGTCGATGGTGATAATCTTGCCGTCGGCATCATACTCCAGCTCAACAACCTTCAGGCTGCGGAGCCAGGTCTTCCCGTTGGAAGGCACACAGTCGTGGTGGAACAGATACCACTTGCCCTTGTACTCCACGATGGAGTGGTGGGTGGTCCAGCCTACGACCGGAGTCAGGATGACGCCCTGATAGGTGAACGGTCCGTAAGGATTGTCACCGGTGGCATAGCACAGGAAGTGGGTGTCGCCAGTCGAATAGGAGAAGTAATACTTGCCGTTGTACTTGTGCATCCACGATGCCTCGAAGAAACGGTGGGGGTCAGAGGCGGTCAGCGGCTTGCCGTCGGCATCGACCACAACGACCGGTTTGGGTTCCTCGGCAAACTCCAGCATGTCGTCTGCCAGACGTACCACACGTCCGGGCAATGCCGGCTCGTCTCCTTCGGGAAGCGAGGGATGCTCGACAGCCTTGTTGTCGCGGTAGCGTTGGAGCTGTCCGCCCCAGATGCCGCCGAAGTACATATAGTAGGAGCCGTCGTCGTCACGGAACACGGCGGGGTCGATGCTGTAGCTGCCCTTCATGGGGTCCGGCTGCGGAGTGAACGGTCCTTCGGGACGGTCGGAGATTGCCACGCCCATGTGGAAGACATCGTTGCGGTCCTTCATCGGGAAGTACATGTAGTACTTGCCATCCTTGAAAGCCACGTCGCAGTCCCACAGCTGACGTCCTGCCCAGGGCACATCCTCCACACGCAGCACCACGCCGTGGTCGGTCACCTCGCCGTGCATCACGTCGTCAGTCGAGAACACGTGGTAGTCCTTCATGTTGAAGTGGTCGCCGTTGTCATTCTCAGGCACACCGCTCTCCCAGTCATGGGACGGATAGATATAGACTTTTCCATTAAAGACATGTACCGAAGGGTCGGCCATGTAGTCACCCGGAACCAGGTATCTTGCTTCTTTCTTCATAGTGTTATTGGATTTAATGCGTGTTGTTTTGATTCTTCTGTGCTTCGTCAATCAGTTCCAGCACGAAGGGCTTCGGCTGACCGTCGCGGCCAATCAGCAACGGGTAGTCCTTACGTCCGGGGACGGGGAAGTTGTTCTTCCAGGAACCGCGGTCGGTCAGTCCCCATGCCGTGACGCGCTGGATGACGTCGGAGTGCTTCTCGAACAGTTCGAAGAATGTCTTCATGCGTGCATTCCACTTCTCCGATACGGAGTCGGGCAATGCCTCGGGATAGGGATTCAGGCGTTGCTTGAACGCGACGGTGTCGCTCACATTGGCACTCCGGCTGACGGTGGGCAGGGCACTCATGTCCCACTCGGTAATCATCACCTTCACGCCTTCGGCGGCAAACGCCTCAATGCTGCGCTCGAACTCTTCGATGTCGGGGTGGTCCATACCCATGTGTCCCTGCATGCCGACGGCATCGATGCGCAAGCCTCTCTCCTTCAGCTGACGGATGAGCTTCACCACACCGTCGCGACGTCCCGGCACGTTCATGCCGTAGTCATTGTAATACAGCTCTACATCGGGGTCTGCCTCGTGGGCATACTGGAAAGCCAGGGGAATGAACTCTTCGCCCAATATCTCGTAGAAGGGGCTCTTGCGGTAGGAGCCGTCTTCGAGGATGGCTTCGTTGACCACGTCGTAACCTTTGATTTTGCCTTTATAGCGGGTCAGGATGGTGGTGATGTGGTCCTTCATGCGCTGCTTCAGCACTTCGGGAGTGACGAGCTTGCCGTCCTTGTCCACACAGAACCACTTCGCCAGCTGGCTGTGCCAGATCAGGCAGTGACCGATCATCTCCATGCCGTTCTCATGGGCAAAGTTGACGATGGTATCGGCGGAAGCGAAGTTGTAGTGGTCTTCGGCAGGATGGATAATCATACTCTTCATGACGTTCTCCGCCACGATGGAGTTGAAGTGCTGCTTGATCAGCTTGACGGCATTCGTATCCGTGACTTCACGGGGTGTGACTGCCACGCCTATCGTGAATTTGCCTCCTACCACGTCTTTCAACCCCGGAGGTGGAGCGGTCGCCACCGTCTGCTGCTTGCAGGAGCAAGCCAAAGAAGCCACCAGGACGGCTCCCAACATCAGTTTCATCTGTTTCATACTCATTAGTTGTTATAGGAATTCATCACACTTCTGTTTGATTCTGCGGACGAGCCGTTCACTCGTTCTCTTGCCGGCTTCTGCGTTCTGCCAGTTCAGCCTGCATCCGCTCGTTATGCTGCTTCGTGATGGGATAGAAGCACAAGGCTACCACACCGACGGCAAAGGTCAATGCCGGAATCAGGCTCGACGACAGCACGATGCCGTCGATGGCGGATTCGCTCTGTACCACGCCGTGACCGGAAACGTAACCGAAGCCCGAGAGCAGGAAACCCAGGATGGCGCCACCCACACCGAGACCGGCTTTCAGGGCGAACACCACACCGGCGAAGACAAAGCCTGTGGCACGACGGTGATGCACATATTCGGAGTGATCAGCCACGTCGGCAATCATCGCCCAAAGCAAGGGTACGGTGGGTGCATAGGCGAGGCTCTTCAGGAAGTTCAGCGTAAACATCAGCCCGATGCTGTCGGGAGCAGGCAAGTAGAACATGGCGGTGAAGACGGCTGTGAGTGCCAGGCAGACGATGAAGGTGTTGCGCTTGCCGAAACGGCCTGCCAGGTAGTTCGACAGCAGGATGACACCGAAGAACTGCACGATGGCTCCCACCATGTTGAACACGCCGAAGCCGACTTCATAGGCATGGTCGGGCGAGTTGAGCACCAGACCGAAGGCATTGAGGATGGCATAGCCCACCGAACCGTCGTCAGCCGGCATCACCAGTCCGAGTGAACCCAGGAAAGAGTAGAGGGCGCCACGGTCCACGTAGTTCTCGAAGTAATAGTTCATGGCACTGCCCCACATCGCCAGCGTGATGAACACGAACAGCGTCAGGATGAACATGGCACGCCAGGGCACACTGCTGAACACGTCCTTCACGTCTTCGCGGATATTGGTCTTCTGCCCGGCGGGAGGCGTGATGCGCTCCTTCGCTGAGAAGAACACGACCACCAGGAAGACCAGACCGACAGCTGCAAACAGACTGATGGTGCACAGCCAGCCGTGAGCCAGGTCTTCGCCTGCCGAGAACTTGTTCACCAGCGGAAGGGTCAAGCCCTGGACAACGAACTGTCCGATGGTGGAGAAGACAAAACGGACGGACGTGATGCTCGTGCGCTCCTTGATGTCAGCCGACATCACTCCACCCAACGAAGAATAGGGCGTGTTGTTGAACGAGTACATCGTCATCAACAAGGTATAGGAGATGGTGGCATAGAGGGCGACGAGTCCCTTGTCCTCGATGCCGGGATTGTAGAACGCCAATATGTAGAACACCATGAAGGGCAACGCCGTCCACAGTACCCACGGACGGTATTTACCCCAACGGGAATTGGTACGGTCGGAAAGGATTCCTACGGTCGGGTCGACAAAGGCATCCACGATGCGGGCAACCAGCATCACCGTTCCGGCAATGGCGCCTTCGAGTCCGAACACGTCGGTGTAGAACTTGGTCTGATAGATCATCATCATCTGGAACACCAGATTAGCGGAGCAGTCGCCAAGTCCGTAACCGACTTTCTCCACCAATGATACTTTTTGGTTCTGTAACATTTTCACAGTATTAAATTGGTTTATGATTAAACGCTTGTTCACTTGCTGCATACTACAAAGGGACACTGCTCCGACCGTTCGGGTCTCTTCAGCGTCCTGTGTCCGGCATCCGGCCCCCGGAGGGAGCCTGACCGTATGCCGCCGGATGCAGGCGACGGCAACCTGATGTTCCTTCCTCCACACCCGGCGAAGGAAGCAGGCAGGATGAAGCATCCTGCACGATATGGAGTTTCTAGCATACGCTACGTTTTTAGTCTGTTAAACAAAGCCTGCCGGGAAGTCCGATGTCGGACAGGCCCCGGCAAGCTACCTGAAAAACCTATTACCTTTTAATACTATACTAACTATGAAGTCAGACCTCCGGATGCCGGAGAGCGGCACCAGTCCGTCTCCACTCTGACCGGAAGACCCGCCTCACGGCGACAACCAGCCAGCACAAGCAGCCCGAAGCCTGCTATATGTCTTTCTCATCAATTTCCATTCATAATGTTATCCTGACAATCTTCCTCCCTCTCACGGTCTACCCACTGAAAGCAATCTCTACATTCATGTAACTCTATCATCTCAGTAAGATAAACGATGAGGCGGATGCCTCGTTCGCCAGGAAGGAACCAAAGCGGTGTCTGATGCCGGCTCCGGTCCTCCTGATACGAAACAAACACATATTACGAGCGGAAATCATGTCTATTCAGTCTTTCCATCGGGAACATTCATCTTGTTCCTTACGGAGGCAAAAGTACAAAAGGAATGGAATTCGCAAGCATTCTGGCGTTACAAATCTTTCCGGGATTGTTTCATCCGCGTTTCTTCTCGTTTCTTTTTCGTTCAATCTCGTTACACCGTTCCGTTAAGACTCTCCCATTCAGCGACTTGAATAATGTTTATCTTTTTGTCTTCCGGACGGAAAAATGCGGATGACACACCGACGGGAACGCATCGGCGTGCGGGCAGGAAGGGAACATCCCGGGGGTATGCAGGACACAGGCGGCGGTTAGACATGACAAGACCCGGGGATAGACAGACCAAAGTATTATACTTAGCCTGCCAAAGTATTATACTTAGACCCCCTAAGTATTATACTTTGGTCCGTCTATCCCGGGCTTCGTACGCACTGAGTCCCGGCATGGACAGCGTCTGTCCCGGGCAGGGACTCACTGGGAGACCTTCTCGATGTAGTCGGTCGGGGAAACGCCCCAATATTTGCGGAAGCAGGTGGAGAAATACGTCTGGTTGGTGTAGCCCACCGCATAAGCCACCTGCGCGATGTTCACCTTGTTCTCCTTGAGCAGGGTGGCGGCGTGCTTCATGCGGACGTTGCGTATCAGGTCGCTCGCGGGCAGTCCCGTCAGCTCCTTCAGCTTGCGGTGCAGCTGCACACGGCTCAGGCCGACTGCCTCGGCAAGGCTCTCCACGGAGAAGTCGGGGTTGGCGATGTTCTCCTGGATGGACCTCATCACACGCTCCATGAGGGCTGAGTCGTTCGACTTGATTTCGGGGAGCTTCACCTCGTCGCTCTCGGTCAGCCCCAGCAACTTGCCGCGCAGCTTCATGCGGTTGGTGAGCGTCGTGTATATCAGGCTCTCCAGCTCCTGCATCACGAAGGGCTTTGCCAGATAGGCATCCACCCCCGACTCCAGCCCCTGCAGGCGGTCGGACAGCTCGCTCTTCGACGAGAGCAGGATGATGGGGATGTGGCTTGTCGCGTCATTGGTCTTCAGCATCTTCACCAGGGCATAGCCATCCATCTCGGGCATCACGACATCCGACACCACCAGGTCGGGCTGCTCCGACAGGACGAGCTGCATCGCCTCCTTGCCGTTGCCGGCGGTCACTACCTTATAGATAGGCTCCAGTTCGGTCCGGACAAAGGAGCAGACCTCCTCGTCGTCGTCCACCACCAGGACCTTGTAGGAGGTCTTGGCACGGACGGGCTTCCGGTTTTCCTCCTCCTGCCCCGTCCCTATCGTCGACAGCCCCGCCGGCTGCGGAAGGTCGAGCGCGTGGAACTCCGGCTCCTCGGTGCACAGCTCGTCGGCACGCAGGTGGGCATTGCCCAGCGGGATATGGATGACGAAGACGCTTCCGTGTGTGTCCTTGCGGTTCATTGCCACGATGGTCCCGTGATGCAGTTCCACCAGCAGACGTGCCAGGTTCAGCCCGATGCCGAAGCCCAGCGAATTGGTGTGCAGGGAGGAGGAAGCCTGATAGAAGCGTTCGAAGATGCGTTCCAGCTTGTTCTCGTCGATGCCCGAACCGGTGTCCGACACGGCAATCTCGACATAATCCTTCAGGGCACCGCTGCGCTTGGAGTCATGGCCCTCGCGCAGGACAATGCGGATATCTCCGCCGTCGGGGGTATACTTGAGGGCATTGGAAAGGATGTTGACCAGGACTTTATCAAAGTTGTTGCGGTCAATCCAGGCATAGAGTTCGTCCGCCTCGTGCTCGAAGGAGAAGGTGATGTGCTTCTTCTCCGCCTGGAACGCGAAGAGCTGGTAGAGGTCGTCGATGAAGACCACGAGGTCCGTCCGGCTGAGCGCCATCTTCATCTGCCCCTTGTCGATGCGGCGGATGTCGAGCAGCTGGTTGAGCAGGGAGAGGATGCGGTTGGAGTTGCGGTACATCGCCCGGAGCGCCTTGGTGGTCGCGGCATCATGGGGCTTGCCCAGCAGTGACTCCAGCGGACTGATGATGAGGGTCATCGGCGAACGCAGCTCGTGCGCCACATTGATGAAGAAGCGCAGCTTCTCCTCGCTCAGCTTCTCCTGCTGCTTGCGTCGGATGAAATAGTAGACCAGATAGAGGATTGCCAACAGCAGCAACGTGTACACCAGGTAGGCCCACCCGGACAGGTACCACACCGGACGCATCTCCAGCCAGAGCGTCCTCACCGGCGAATAGGAGCCATTGAGGCAGGCCCTCACCTCCAGCTGATAGGTTCCGGCAGGCAGGTGCATGAAGGCGATGCGGTTCTCGCCCGCCAACGTACGGCTCCACACAGGCGTCCGGTTGGCGAAACGGTATTCATAGTAGATGTTCCCGGCATTGACGAAGTCCATGGTGGAGAAGACGAGGGAGAAGATGTTGTCCTCGTGTGCCAGCTCGATGTGCTCCACGTCTTCGATGCGCCGGTTCACCTTGTACTTCCGTTCGGGAGTTGTCCTCTGCTGGTCCACCGGAAGGTTGCCGATGAACACGTGGGTCAGCACCACGGGATGCCGGTATGCCTCCACCGCCATGCTGACGGGCTGGAAGCTGGTCACGCCGACGCTCTGCCCGAAATAGACCCGGTCATGCACGGCGTCGTAACCGTAGAGCCCGCGCATGTACTCGGAGTTGCCCAGTTCGGAGGTGGAGAAGTAGTTGATGATGGACGCCTCGCGCCCCTTCTCGCGGTGAATCCGGCTGATGCCCTTGAAGGTGCTGCACCAGATGTTGCCCGCCTTGTCTTCCGCCAGTCCGCAGACCACGCCGCCCACCAGGCCTTCTTTTGCCGTACAGGCGGTGAAGGCAGCGTGGGCCGGGTCATACATCCACAGCCCCTTGTTCGTCCCAATCCAGATGTTCCCCTGACGGTCCTCCAGCAGGGAGTAGCAGATACATCCACCCAGGACCGAGTCGCCCGGCAGCTTCACATAGCTGCGACTGCCCATGTCATAGCAGTCTATGCCCTGGTAATGCCCTATCCACAGCTTGTTGCCCCGTCCGCGCACCATCACGTTGACCCAACGGTTCTTCAGTGCGGGGTCGATGTCCGCCTGTTGTCCATCGGCAGGAGTCAGCGAACGGTCGCCGATGGCAAAGCAGTTCACGCCGTAGCCGAAGTCGGCTACATATAAATAGTGTCCCGACTCATCAGTCACCAGGCTCTTGATACGCCGGAACGACTCCTTGAACACCGGTGTGGCTGTCCCCCGGCGGAGGTCCACCTCCAGCAAGCCGTGTCCGTAGGTCCCTACCCAGAAGGTATGGTCATCCTTGCGGCACGCCGAGATGACCGTCTCCTTCATCGGACACCGGAGCGTGAACCGCCCCTGTTCGTCAAACGAGCCGAAGCCCGCGGGGCTGACTCCGCCCCAGACCGTCCCGTCGCGGTCGACATACAGCCCGGACAGCGACTTGCCCTCCGGCACCGCCCAACTGAGGAAATGGTCCGACTTATGGGGTATCTGGAGCAGACCGCTCTGGAAGCAGCCTATCCAGACGTTCTTGTCACGGTCCTCGCAGAAGCATACGGCATTGGCTTCGGGCAGGTAGAGCCAGGGATTGTCCACCTCGACGGACTCCAGCCTCCCTTCTTCCCGGTTGACCCGGTAGAAGCCCCGTCCGTAGGTCGCCACGTACACCTCGCCATCAGACAGCTTGCCGATGGCATGAATCTGGTAGCCGTCAGACTGACGTCCGCCCAACGGCACAAACTCCTTTCCGCCGGGAGCCAGCAGGTAGACCCAGCCTCCGGCAGCCACCAGGATGGTTCCGTCTGTAGCCTCGGTCACGTCAGAAGCATTGTTATGGACGAACAGTCCTTCAGGCAGACGCTTCCACTGTCCGTCCGCGTCCTTCTTAAGGGCAATCAGCCCGTTCTTCGACGTGGCAAGCCAGAGTCTGCCCTCAGCATCCTCAAACATGCGGTTGATGCCGGCTGGAGAACCGGCAGCCTGGTTCAGCGCCTCGTAGCGTGAAAGCTCCCGTGTGCCTTCATCCAGCACCCCGACGCCGTAGCCCGATGTCGCCACCAGCAGTTCGCCCGAGCGCAGGGACAGGACATCCTGGATGCTGGGATAGACCACATCGTGAAAGGGGATGCTCTCGAAGCAGTTGTGCACCGGGTCGTAGCATTGCAGACCGACGTTCGTCCCCACCCACAGACGGTGCTGACGGTCCTCGCAGAGCGACAGTACATTGTCGTCCATCAGCGACGAGGGGTCGGACGCATCGTTGTAGTAGCCTTCGAAGGTCACCCCGTCATAACGGTTCAGACCGTATCCGGTGGCTATCCACAGGTAGCCCCGGGAGTCCTGAAGCATGTCGGTGAAGAGGCTGCACGACAGTTTGTCGGAGCCGTAGAAGCGGATATCGCCCGCCAACGCGGGGCACAAAGAGAGCAGGGTGACAAACAGGAAGGCGAGGAGTTGTTTCATAGTTCGCTTACAAGGTTTGAATGAGATGCTGCAATATTAAACATTTTTCGCTTATCGCGAAAGAACGGCACGTGCAAATTGCAGCCGGAATACCCGATTTGTACAGCACAAGGGACTGCCGGCTGCCCGTGTGAAACAAAATTAGGCGGTTTTTGTAACCTCAACAAAGCAGAATGTAACAACAACAAATAAATGTGTAACGTTTCAGACCTCCCCTACGCCCGTAAAGCCGTACCTTTGTAGAGACATGAACGAATCATTAACATCGAACAACCAACCAGCGATATGAACAAACTATTCCTCTCCCTTGCCGCGCTGTCACTGAGCGTGGCTTCCTTCGGTGCCGAGCCTTTCATCACCTTCCGCCCGGACGCGGGCAACTTGCCTCTCGTCCGTGCAGGCAAACCGCTGCCCATCCTGTCCGACGAACAGGAGGCGGGCATCCGCATGGCACTCGAAAGCCTCAGCGCGGACTTTGCCCGGGTGACCGGCACACGGGCGACACTGACCGCCACCCCGTCGGACTCCCTGTGTATCCTCGTGGGCAGCCTGGAGTCGCCCCTCATCCGACAACTCATCAAAGACAAGAAACTCGACGAAAAGATGCTGAAGGGCAAACGCGAAACGTACGTCCTGCAGACGGTCGACCGCCCCACGGAGGGCGTCAGCCGGGCACTGGTCATCGCCGGAAGTGACAAGCGGGGCACCATCTACGGCATCTACGAGCTGTCGGAACAGCTGGGTGTGTCGCCCTGGTACTGGTGGGCAGACACGCCGGTGGTGCAACGGACGGACGTGTACGCCCTGCCCGGCAGCTACACCGACGGAGAGCCTGCCGTGAAGTACCGCGGCATCTTCATCAACGACGAATGGCCGTGCATGGGCAACTGGGCGCATGACAAGTTCGGCGGCTTCAACAGCAAGATGTACGCCCATGTGTTCGAACTGCTGCTCCGCCTGAAAGGCAACTTCCTGTGGCCCGCCATGTGGGGTTCCGCCTTCTATGCCGACGATGCGGAGAACAGCGCACTCGCCGACCGCATGGGCATCGTCGTCGGCACGTCGCACCACGAACCGATGGCACGCAACCACCAGGAGTATGCACGCAACCGCGACAAGTACGGCGCATGGGACTACCAGACCAACGCCGAAAACCTGAACCGCTTCTTCCGCGAGGGCATGGAGCGTGTCCAGGGGACGGAAGACCTCATCACCATCGGCATGCGGGGTGACGGCGACGAAGCGATGGGCGAGGACACGAACATCAAGCTGCTGGAGCGCATCGTCAAGGAGCAGCGCAACATCATAGCCGACGTCACCGGGAAGTCCGCGTCAAAGACTCCCCAGGTGTGGGCACTCTACAAGGAGGTACAGGACTACTACGACCAGGGCATGAAGGTACCCGACGACGTCACCCTGCTCTTCTGCGACGACAACTGGGGCAACGTCCGCCGTCTGCCCGACCTGGACGCAAAGCCGCGCAAGGGTGGATACGGCATGTACTACCACTTCGACTACGTGGGTGCTCCGCGCAACTCGAAGTGGATAAACATCAGTCCCATCCCCCGCGTATGGGAACAGCTGAACCTGACGTATGAATACGGCATCCGCGAGTTGTGGGTGGTCAATGTGGGCGACCTCAAACCGATGGAGTACCCCATCGACTTCTTCCTCGACATGGCGTGGAACCCGCGCCGCTTCCATGCCGACAACCTGCGGGAGCACACCGAACAGTTCTGCCGCCAGCAGTTCGGCGACGAGTATGCCAGCGAGGCAGCACGCCTGCTGTGGACCTACCCGAAGTACAACCGCCGCGTCACCCCCGAACTGCTCAACGCCGACACCTACAGCTTCAACTACGGTGAATGGGAACGGGTGGTCAACGAATACAATGCGCTGGCACAGGACGCCGAGAACCTCCGCTACCGCCTTCCGTCAGCCTACCAGGACACCTACGAGCAACTGGTGAACTACCCCGTACAGGCGTCCGCCAACCTTTACAACCTGTACTATGCCCAAGCCATGAACCGGCGCCTTGCCAAGGAGCACAACACGGAAGCCAACTTCTGGGCGGACCGTGTGGAGAGCTGCTACCTGCGCGACTCGCTCCTGAGCCACCACTATAATAAGGTAATGAGCGACGGCAAGTGGGACCACATGATGGACCAGATACACATCGGCTATACGTCCTGGAACAATCCGGAGCATCCCGTCATGCCGGAGGTGACGCGCGTGGCTGCCCCGACGGCTCCCTACACCTTTGCCGAGACGGACGGTCATGTCTCCATCGAGGCTGCCCACTACACCCGCGCCACAGCCGACGGTCAGACTCGTTGGCAGGTCATCCCCGACCTGGGCAAGACCCTGTCGGGCATCACGACGCTGCCAGTGACGGAAAGCCCCGAACAGATGCAGCTGGAGTATGACATCGACTTCACCAAGGGCGGCACCGTGGAAGTGACCCTCCTCCTCGCCCCCACGCTCAACTTCAACCACAACAAGGGCATGCGCTACGCCGTCAGCTTCGACGGAGGGGAAGAGCAGGTGGTCAACTTCAACGGACACTACCGTGGCGAACTGGGACGCTGGCAGGCGAACCCCATCATCGAGTCAAAGACGAAGCACACGATGGATGCCGGCAAGCACACGCTCCGCATCCGTCCGCTGGATGCCGGCATCGTCTTCGAGAAGATACTCATCGACTGCGGCGGACTGAAGTCCAGCTACCTGGGTGCGCCGGAGACCTTGAAAGACTGAGAAATCGCAAAACATCCAATACGAGCAGACTCCCCCGACGTGAGTCGTGAGGTCCGCGCCATCAGAACCGGACACAAGAACCGCCATCCGTAAGCGTACCCCTGTGCCCGGTTTCTGTTGTGCCTGCCGGAAGGGGAACAGTCCCTGCTGACAAAATGTCAAACGAAGGCCTCCACAGTGCCCTTCCTCGCACCAAAATACGGTTTGGTGGATTCCGAGGCCCTTCTCAGACGATTCGCAAAATACACTTTGTCACTATTTTCAACCGAACACAATCTCTTTGGGAGGTTTACCACCTTCCTCGCGTCCTGACAGACATCCGACCTCCCACATACCCCACTTTCTGAAACCTTCCGATTTGTTGACACGACACATCTTCCAGAGAGTGAAACTCCAGTTTTTTTGCTTTCACTTTCCAAAGATTTGACTTCCGCGGACGAAACAATTGTGTTTGGGAGGTGAAACTATATTGTTTGACGCGGCAAACTATATTGTTTGGCTCGCGAAACAATATTCTTCCGGGCACGTTTTGTCTATTTTGCGAAAATGAAATGTATAGTTTTCTAAAATAAGAGTCCTTTTCCGTGCTTTCCATTAGTAGAATTTAGCATTTCCTATCTAGTTTGTCGGAATTACGTTTTATATGCGTTAGCACGAAAAGGCGATTTTATCAATTCCGTCAAGTCAATACGCCTATTCGGTCTCTTTTTGACAGACGCCTCAATTGACAATTAACCATTCGGTCCAATCAGGATTATTCCCCCCACACCAATACGATGTGGGATGGGACGGAACATTGTGCGACAATAACACAAGGCGGAGGTCCAACAAGGGCCACATCGGTTGAAAAAACAGACACAGGAGGGCGGAAAGGAAGCAGACAGTGGGACAGAGGGAAAGAGACAAAATTTGCCCGGGGAAGGGGATGGGAAAGCAAATTGTAAGAAAAAGAGGGGTGAAGAGGCAGAAAAAGTGTACAAAAAGTTTGTTTCTAGCGGGGAATCACTATATTTGCATCATTTAGATACTTATTTTCATAATCTTAATCAGATAAATTATGGCAGATAGCAAAGAGAAGCTCTTTTCAGATTTTGGACCGACCTCTACACAGGAGTGGATGGACAAAATCACAGTCGACCTTAAAGGCGCTGACTTTGAAAAGAAACTCGTTTGGAAAACAAACGAAGGTTTTAAAGTAAAGCCCTTCTATCGCAAGGAAGATTTGGAAGGACTGAAAACCACAGATGCACTACCGGGAACCTTCCCTTATCTACGTGGTACCAAGAAAGACAACAACACCTGGTATATCCGACAGGACATCGTGGTGGAAGATGCACAAACAGCTAACGCAAAGGCGCTGGACATCCTGAAACGCGGAGTCGACTCCCTCGGATTCCGACTCAAGGCAAAAGACCTCAGTGCCGACTACATAGCCACACTGCTGAATGACATTTGTCCCGAATGCACCGAGCTGAACTTTGCCACCTGCCAACGCCACACTGTGGAACTTGCACGCTTGCTGGTGGACTATTTCAAAGGTAAAGGCTACGACCTGAACAAACTGAAAGGCTCCATCAACTATGACCCGATGGAGAAGATGATGACCAAGGGCAAGGACCTCAGCCAATTCGCTGCCACTGCCAAAGAGCTGGTGGAGGTCATGGAGGCGTTGCCCAACTACCGCTGCATCGGCGTGAACGCCTTGACGCTCAACAATGCGGGCGCCTACATCTCCCAAGAACTGGGCTATGCACTGGCTTGGGGTAATGAATACCTGAACCAGTTGACTGAAGCCGGACTGCCGGTGGACAGCGTAGCGAAGAAAATCAAGTTCAACTTCGGCATCAGCTCGAACTACTTCCTCGAAATTGCCAAGTTCCGTGCCGCCCGCATGCTCTGGGCCGACATCGTGAAACAATATGCTCCGGCTTGCGACTGCGCCTGCATGATGCTGGCACACGCCGAGACATCGACCTTCAACCTCACCTTGTATGACTCCTACGTCAACCTGCTCCGTACGCAGACCGAAACGATGAGTGCCGCCCTCGCCGGTGTGAACTCCATCACAGTGACTCCGTTTGACAAGGCATACGAAACCCCCAACGACTTCTCCGAGCGTCTGGCACGCAACCAGCAGCTGATTCTGAAAGAGGAGTGCCACTTCGACAAGGTGGTAGACCCGGCTGCCGGCTCCTACTACATCGAGAACCTGACCGTCTCCATCGCCAAGCAGGCATGGGACATCTTCCTGAAGGTGGAAGAGGAAGGCGGATTCCTGGAGGCTGTCAAGGCAGGACGTGTGCAGAACGACATCAACGAGAGCGGCAAGGCACGCCACATCGCCGTGTCCAGACGCAAAGAGGTACTCCTGGGTACGAACCAGTATCCGAACTTCACGGAAACGGCTGGCGAGAAACGTCCCATCGAGGCAGGTGCATGCTGCCACCACCACGAAGGAACGTGCGAGCATCCGTTTGCTACCCTCAACACGACCCGTGCAGCGAGCGAGTTCGAAGCCCTGCGTCTGCAGACCGAACAGTCGGGCCGTCGTCCGAAGGCATTCATGCTGACCATTGGCAACCTCGCCATGCGTCAGGCACGTGCACAATTCTCATGCAACTTCCTGGCTTGTGCCGGCTATGAAGTCATCGACAACCTCGGCTTCAAGACTGTGGAAGAAGGTGTCGAGGCTGCCCTGGCTGCCAAGGCTGACATCGTGGTGCTCTGCTCCAGCGATGACGAATATGCAGAATATGCCATCCCGGCATTCAAGGCGCTGGACGGACGCGCGATGTTCGTGGTTGCCGGTGCTCCTGCCTGCATGGATGACCTGAAGGCTGCCGGCATCGAGAACTTCATCCACGTACGTGTCAATGTGCTGGATACCTTGAAAGAATATAACGAGAAGTTGGGTATTAAATAAGAAAGAAACAGTCTACTATGAGAAAAGATTTCAAAAACATCGACATATACGCCGGCTTCCAACCGCAAGACGGCAAAGCTTGGCAAAAGGCTAACGGCATCGAGGCTAACTGGAAGACGCCCGAGCACATCGACGTGAAGCCTGTCTATACGAAAGAGGACCTCGAAGGCATGGAGCACCTGGACTATGCCGCCGGCATCCCGCCTTACCTGCGTGGTCCGTACTCCATGATGTACACCTTCCGCCCCTGGACCATCCGCCAGTATGCAGGATTCTCCACCGCTGAAGAGTCGAACGCCTTCTACCGCCGCAACCTTGCCTCGGGACAGAAGGGTCTGTCCGTTGCCTTCGACCTCCCGACGCACCGCGGTTATGACCCGGACAACGAACGTGTGGTAGGTGACGTGGGCAAGGCTGGTGTATCCATCTGCTCGCTGGAGAACATGAAGGTGCTCTTCAACGGAATCCCCTTGAACAAGATGTCCGTCTCCATGACCATGAACGGAGCCGTGCTCCCCATCATGGCATTCTACATCAATGCCGGACTGGAACAGGGTGCCAAGCTGGAAGAGATGGCAGGTACCATCCAAAACGACATCCTGAAGGAGTTCATGGTGCGTAACACCTATATCTATCCGCCTGCCTTCTCGATGAAGATTATCTCCGACATCTTCGAGTACACCTCGCAGAAGATGCCGAAGTTCAACTCCATCTCCATCTCGGGTTACCACATGCAGGAAGCCGGAGCTACTGCCGACATCGAGCTTGCCTACACGCTTGCCGACGGACTGGAATACCTGCGTGCCGGTGTGGCAGCAGGCATCGACATCGACGCCTTTGCTCCGCGCCTCTCCTTCTTCTGGGCCATCGGCATGAACCACTTCATGGAAATCGCCAAGATGCGTGCTGCCCGTATGTTGTGGGCAAAGATTGTGAAGCAGTTCAACCCGAAGAACCCGAAGTCACTCGCCCTGCGTACCCACTCACAGACGTCCGGATGGTCGCTCACCGAGCAGGACCCGTTCAACAACGTGGGACGTACGTGTATCGAGGCGATGGCTGCTGCCCTGGGTCACACCCAGTCGCTCCACACCAATGCGCTTGACGAGGCCATTGCCCTGCCGACCGACTTCTCGGCACGTATTGCCCGCAACACGCAAATCTACATCCAGGAGGAGACCAACGTCTGCAAGAACGTTGACCCGTGGGGCGGTTCCTACTACGTGGAGGCACTGACCAACGAGATTGCCCACAAGGCTTGGGAACACATTCAGGAAATCGAGCAGCTGGGCGGTATGGCAAAGGCCATCGAGACCGGTATCCCCAAGATGCGTATCGAAGAGGCTGCCGCACGCACCCAGGCACGCATCGACTCGGGTACGCAGACGATTGTCGGCGTGAACAAGTACCGTCTGGACAAGGAGGCTCCCATCGACATCCTCGAAATCGACAATACTGCCGTACGTATGGAGCAGATCGAGAACCTGCGCATCCTCCGCGAAGGACGCAACCAGGCAGACGTCGACAAGGCACTGGCTGCCATCACCGAATGTGTGAAAACCGGCAAGGGCAACCTGCTCGAACTGGCTGTCGAGGCAGCACGTGTCCGCGCAACCTTGGGCGAGATTTCCGATGCCTGCGAGAAAGTGGTAGGACGTTATAAAGCAATCATCAGAACTATATCAGGCGTGTATTCATCAGAAAGCAAGAAAGACAAAGACTACGATCGTGCGTGTGAGCTCACCGAACGATTTGCAAAAGAAGAGGGTCGCCGTCCGCGTATCATGATCGCCAAGATGGGTCAGGACGGACACGACCGCGGTGCGAAAGTGGTAGCTACGGGCTATGCCGACTGCGGCTTCGACGTCGACATGGGTCCGCTCTTCCAGACTCCGGCGGAAGCAGCCCGCGAGGCAGTGGAGAACGACGTGCATGTGCTCGGTGTGTCTTCCCTGGCAGCAGGTCACAAGACGCTCGTCCCGCAAGTCATCGCCGAACTGAAGAAGCTGGGTCGCGAAGACATCATCGTGATTGCCGGCGGTGTCATTCCTCCGCAAGACTATGACTTCCTCTACAAGGCCGGCGTATCCGCCATCTTCGGTCCGGGTACCTCGGTCGCCACTTCAGCTTGTGAAATCATGAAGCTGTTGCTGGATGAAGAATAATCGGGAAACAGGACCTTTTGTTTCCTGAATCGTATACAGAGCAGGGACGCAGCACCGGAATAAGCGTGCTGCGTCCTTCTTTTTTATGTTTGGCAGCAGGAATAGCCTTTTTCCTGACGGGAAAAGGGATGTACTACGACCAGATTCCTTACCTTTGAGGCAACCATTCCGCTTAGAGTCATGAAAAAGACAGACGTCTCCTCCCTACTGCTCCGTCTCCTGACGGGGATTGTCCTCACACTAGCCTTCCACAGTATCTCTGCCCAAGAGGTTCCGGACTTCCTCCGCCCCTCCTATCCCGGCGGCGACACTGCCTTCTGCCGGCATCTCATGGACAAGTTCCGGGTTCCTGCCCGCATGCTCACCAGGGCAGTCACAGGCACGACCCGATTCCGGTTCGTCGTTTCTCCCGAAGGACACCTCAGCCGCATCCACATCATCAACTCACTGCACCCGAAATGTGACAGGGAACTGGGAAAAGCCATCGCCTCGACACAACCCTGGAGCCGTCCGCAGGCACAGACCGACACCCTGAGCTGCATCTTCGAAGGCTCGGCCACCATCGTAGCCTCACCGGACCTCCGCATCAAGTCTGTACACATCCACCCGCTCCGCAGGGCAGCCATCGCCTATACGGAAGCAGGCAGACGGATTGACTCCCTCCAGCTGTACCGTACCCTGATGGTAGAGAAAATGCCACAATTCCCTTCCGGAGGGGAAGAGAGCTTCTTCGCCATGCAACGATATATCGATGAAAGCCTGTACTTCCCTCCGACAGCGATTTTCAGCTGTGTTTCGGGACGCACCATCGTCAACTTCATCGTCGATGCAGAGGGATTCATCCTGTATCCACACATTGCCAAAGGCTTTGACAAAGTCTGCGATGCCGAAGCCATACGGATTGTACGGTTCATGCCACGCTGGATTCCCGGCGAAGAAGACGGAACGAAGGTTCCGGTCATGTATACCATCCCGATAAACTTCCGCCTTCCGTGACATCCAAAGAAAGAAATGGACAGACAGTGTTATCGTTTATTCTGAATTTTCTATACCTTTGCAACCGTTCCCGACGAATCACCCGCACCGGGGACCGTGTAAAAGTATAGACATTAATGAGTTTGAGAGAGGACATATTCCTGCAAGGCATCAACCGGCAAGAAGTTCCGGCATACCGTGAACTGTACAATGATTACTACCGTTCGCTGGTGATGTATGCGCTCCATTTTGTGACACGACAAGATGTGGCGGAGGATATTGTGCAGGAGCTTTTCGTAACAATGTGGAACAAGCAGATGGTGTTCCTCTCCTATCCTTCCTTCAAGACCTATCTTTACACTTCCGTACGCAATGCCGCCTTTGACTACCTGAAGCATCAGGACATCAAGCAACGTTATGCCGAACAATGGGCAGCCCTGCATGAAGAGGAACGGCGTGCCACAGCCGCCTTCGACGAAGAAGTCTATCGCCAACTTTACAAGGCAATCGACCGGCTGGCACCCAAGTGCCGCGAAATCTTCCTCATGGCGATGGACGGCAAACGCAACGAGGAAATCGCCGAAACGCTCCATATCGCCATCGAGACCGTCAAGACCCAGAAGAAACGTGCCATCAAGCAACTGCGTGAACAGACCGCCCTGTCCGTCTGGATGATTCTGTTCCTGCTGAAGGGATGAGAGCTGCTCATCTATCCGCCACTTGGATCGCATCTAACCGCCACATAGACCGCATCTATACGGCGGTTAGATACAGTCTGTCCCGGGACCTCCGACGGCGTATCCAGTCCCCTGACTCCCATTTCTTAACTTTTCCATAAAAATATTCAGAAGTGTTGTACCCCTTTTCGGCGTCTGAATCGTCTTAGCTATACCAACCAAGTTAAAAAGCATCCCATGAAACAACCGGACATGGAGAAACTGATTGCCGAAGAGTTACTGGGCAAGGCGCTCAATGACGAGGAACGCCGCCAGCTGGAGGATTGGCTGAATGCCGACCCTGCCAACCGGGAACAGTATGCCCGCATTTGCGCAGGCCGTTTCTCCGCCACACGCTATGATACCTACCGGCAGCTCGATGCCGACAAAGCCTTCCGGGGATTCCTGAAGAAGACACGGCGTACCTCCCGCCTGAAGACAACCATGTGGGCGGTGGCTGCCTGCCTCATCCCGCTGCTCCTCATCGGAAGCACCATCTGGCTGAGCTTCCGCCAGCAACCTTCCGCCCAACCGGTAGCCGCCATTGCTCCGGGAACCACGCATGCCGTCCTGCAAACGGCAGAAGGCGATTCCGTGGTGCTCGACAAAGCCATGCTGGCACAGGCTGTCGTTCCGCTGGGCAACGGTGTCCTGCACATGACACCGCAAGGCATCGTCATGCCGCAAGCCGACAACACGAACGCATCCCCGGCAGCCAACGGGACAACTCCACAGAACATCCTCCGCACTGCCGACAACGGCGAATTCCTCATCACCCTGGAAGACGGGACGACCGTCCATCTGAACTACAACACCACCTTACGCTATCCGGAGCACTTCGCTGCAGAAGAGCGCATGGTCTACCTGGAGGGAGAAGCCTACTTCGAGGTGGCACCCGACGCACAACGTCCCTTCAAGGTGATGACCCGCGACGTGACCATCCGCCAGTACGGCACTTCCTTCAACGTGAACACCTTCTCGAAGCGTTACACCGACGTGGTGCTGGTCGAGGGCAGCATCAGCGTACTCACCGGAGACGAGGAATACCGTCTGCGCCCCAACGAACGGATGCGGCTGGACAAGACCTCCGCACGGCTGTCCATCCGTCCGGTAGACGTGAAGCCCTACATCGCCTGGCACGAGGGACGCTTCATCTTCGACAACGAGAGCCTGGGCGACATCATGGAGACCCTCTCCCACTGGTACGGGGTCGATGTCGTGTTTGACGAACCCACCCTGCGCTACCTCCACTTCACAGGCAACATGAGCCGGTATGACAGCCTCACGCCCTTGCTGCGCTCCATCTGCCAGACCGTGGGACTGCGCATCGTCATCAAGAACCGCACAATCTACATCTATCAATAACTTTAAAGTATCAACATCATGAGAAAGAGAAAAATCATCATGCTCCTGCTCATCGGCTGGCTGGTGCCCTTCCTCGCGTTCGCACAGGCGGACAGCAAGAGGGTGACGCTCCGACTGCAAAACGCGACCGTGAAAGTCTTCTTCGATGCACTGCACGAACAGACGGGCCTGAACTTTGTCTACAACAACGAACAGGCAAAGGAACTTCCGCCCATCACCCTCAACGTGAAAGACGCCAAGGTGAGCGAGGTGCTCGACCAAGTGCTGGGCTCCACCGCCTTCGGCTACAGCATCGAGAACAACACCGTGACTCTCTACAAGGGCAATGCCCGTCAGGGAGAGGTCAAGACGGTCAAGGGACGTGTGGTCGACGGGAACGGCGACCCGCTGCCGGGTGTGAACATCTCCATCGAGGGCACCAAGCAGGGATGTACCACGAACTTCAACGGTGAGTATACCCTGAAGGTGCCTGCACAGTGCCGACTGGTGGCATCGTTCATCGGTATGGAGACACAGACACTCGCCTACAACGGGCAGTCACAGCTCAACATCACCATGACAGAAGACTCCAACGTCATCAGCGAAGTGGTGGTCGACGGTTACTTCACCCGTAAGACCGAAGGTTTCGCCGGTGCCGTAACAACCATCAAGAAGGAGGACCTGCAGAAAGTACATACGGGCAACATCTTCACCACGCTGAGTGCCCTTGATGCCGGCTTCAAGATTACGGAGAACAACCTCGCCGGTTCAAACCCGAACGCTCTGCCCGACTTCACCATCCGCGGACGCGGCTCATTCCAGGAGGGCTCATCGGCTCCGCTCTTCATACTCGACGGTTTCGAGACCACCGCACAGAAGGTCTACGATATGGACGTCAACCGCATCGAGAGCATCACCATCCTGAAGGATGCTTCCGCAACCATCCTCTACGGTTCGCGTGCCGCCAACGGTGTGGTAGTCATCGAGACGGTGAAGCCGAAACCGGGTCAGCTGCGTGTGACCTACGACTTCAAGCCGACAGTCGCCATCGCCGACCTGACGGACTACGACCTGATGAACGCCAGCGAGAAGCTGGAGTACGAACGCCTCGCCGGACTCTATGACCCGGTGGAAGGTGACCTGTTGACGACCTACAACCGTCAGCAGAAGTACTACAACAAGTACAAGAACGTCCTCGAAGGTGTCGACACGGACTGGCTCGCCCAACCGGTGACCAACTCCTTCAGCCAGACGCACTCCATCCTCGTGGAAGGTGGTGCCGAGAACGTCATCTACAGCATCGACGGATACTTCGACAAGAACAAGGGTGTCATGAAGAAGTCGGGCCGTGACCGCTATGGCCTGGGCTTCAGCCTGCAATACCGCATCAAGGACAAAATCATCATCCGCAACTATGCGAGCTACTCGAACACACACGCTTACGACTCACCCTACGGGGAATTCAGTACGTATGCCCAAGCCAATCCCTACGAACGGCCCTGGGCATCCAACGGCGAACTCGCCCCGACACTGACCGACGGCAGTCCCAACCCGCTCTACGAGGCAAACCTACCCAACCGCAGCAACAACGACACGGAATACTTCGCCGACGAACTGAGCGCCGACTGGATTATCGGTAACGGATGGCGCCTCATCGGACAGTTCCGCATCGAGAAGGGCAACACCGCGTCAGACTACTACCGTTCACCGCTGTCGTCGGAGTTCCTGACGACGGAACGCGACCCGAATGACTCGGAAGGACAGGTATGGGTTCCCGTGGACATCAACGAACGCGGACAGCTCGTCCTGGGCAACGGCGAATACCTGAACTACAGCGGTAAACTCACCGTGAACTACAACAAGCAGCTGGACAAGCACATGCTCTTCTTCGGCGGTGGCGCTGAAATCAACCAGCAGGAGTCCAGCTCCCACTCGTTCACTGCCACGGGATTTGCCGACGACCGCTACTCGGACCCCGCCTTTGCCATCCAGTATCTCGACAACGGACGTCCGGGCAGCAGCGAGAGTACCGTCCGCTCCATGGGCTTCCTTGCCAACTTCAACTACATCTATGACGACCGTTACTTCCTCGACCTCTCCGGACGTTACGACGGTTCATCACAGTTCGGTGCCGACCGTCGCTGGGCTCCCTTCTGGAGTGTCGGCGGTGGATGGAACATTCACGAAGAGCACTTCTGGTCGACCGGCTCCGTGCTCGACCTGCTGAAGATACGTGCTTCCTACGGTGTGACCGGTAACCAGGAGTTCTCCGCCTACCAGGCACAGACGATGTACCAGTATCAGACTGGCCGTCTGTACAACTCTTCCGTTCCCGCCACACTTATGGGCTATGGCAACCCCGACCTGAAATGGCAGAACCAGTACAGCACCAACATCGGTCTTGACCTCGGTCTGTGGAAGAACCGCCTGTCACTGACCTTCAACTACTACTGGAAGCGTACCGACGGCATGCTGACCACCATCACCGTGGCTCCGTCACTGGGCTTCCCCCAGAACTCGTTCACCAGCAACCTGGGCGAAATCTCCAACCGCGGTTGGGAAGTCAACCTGGGTGCGTCCATCCTGCGCGACCCCGCCAACGACCTCGAATGGCGTGTCAACATACAGGCAACACAGAACAAGAACAAGCTGACCAAAATCAACAACCAGCTGCGTGGTCTGAACGACCAGAACAACCAGAACGACAAGATTCCCGGCGCCGTATATGAGGAAGGCGAGTCGCTGAGCGCCATCAAGGCTGTGCCGTCACTCGGCATCGACCCCGCCACGGGACAGGAAATCTATGTCAAGAAGGACGGCAGCCTCACCTATGAGTGGGATGCAGCCGACAAGGTACTCTGCGGCGACACCGAGCCGAAAGTCTATGGCAACATCTCGACCAACCTCTACTGGAAGGGCTGGAACCTGAACGCCATCTTCCAGTACAGCGTGGGAGGCGACACCTACAACTCCACCCTCGCCCAGCGTGTGGAAGGAGCCAACCCGACGTACAATGCCGACCGCCGCGTGCTGAATGACCGCTGGACCACACCGGGACAACACGCCCTCTACCGCAACATCCGGGACTACGAGCAGAACTACATCTCCACCCGCTTCGTACAGCGCGACAACTACCTGGAGTTCAGTTCACTCTCCTTGTCGTATGACTTCCCGAAGGCATGGATCAACCCCTACAAGATCAGCACCCTGCGTCTGTCCTTCTATGCCAACGACCTGTTCCACCTGTCCACAGTCAAGCAGGAGCGCGGTCTGGACTACCCGTTTGCCCGCAGCTTCGTCTTTGGCTTGAACTTCAGTATTTAACCACGTAACAAGACACAATGAACATGAAAAAGTTATTATCCATACTCTCCATAGCCTGCCTGACGCTGTTCCCCTCCTGCAATGATTGGCTGGACGTCACCCCGCAGGGACAGGTCGAAGCAGAAGAACTCTATGAAACGACCCAGGGCTGCAACTCCGTGGTGACCGGCATCTACCACACCCTGTCCAGCTCCAGCCTGTTCGGACAGAACCTTTCCTACGGCCTGATTGACATCATGGCACAGTACTGGGACTTCTCCACCAACACGTCGCACATCTACTATCCGGCAACGCAGTTCGACTACGACGATACCAACGTGGACGGCCAAATCACCACCATGTGGCAGCAACTCTACTATGCCATCACGCAGTGCAACGCCTTCATCCACTACTCCGACCCGTACAAGGAGAACATCAAGCACTATGACCTCCTGCTGGGCGAAGTCTACGGTTTGCGCGCCCTTGCCCACATGACCCTGTTCGAACTTTACGGACCGGTCATCCACTCGACGTCGGACCTGCAGAAGTCTGCCATCGCCTACCGCACGGAGTACAACAACGTGAGCAAGAACTTCGACACAGGTGAAGTAGTCCTGCAGAAGGCCGCCGAAGACCTCAACCGCGCCATCGAACTGTTCGCCGAGGACCCCATCCGTGACCCCGAGAACAGCCGCCGGGCAGACCTGAACACCTCCGTACTCGACTATGAAGACGTCCTGAACTTCCGCGGGGCACGCATGAACTACTTCTGCGCCCTCGGACTGATGGCACGCCTGGAGATGCTCCGCAAGAACCCGACCGCTGCCTATACCTACGCCACCCGCGTCATCCAGGAGAGTGAAGGCATCCTCTCGCTCATCGATACCAACAACATCGCCAACAACACCAACATGAGCGACTGGAACTTCAGTACGGAAATCCTCGGCTCGTTCTACACGAACAACCTCTACGACCTGACCGACGACTTCTTCCAGATGGGCGAGAATGCCGGCAATACCAACAACGTCATCTTCATCGACAACAACCGGGTCGAGGCACTCACCAACTATGTCTACGGACGTACCCCCGACGGAAGCGGACAGGACATCCGTCTCTTCTGGTTCCAGGGCAACCAGGAAACCGGCCGCAACGATTTCATGAAGCTCAAGGAGTCGCCCGTGCTGACCACCATCGACCCCTATGCCTATTACCCCGAGGTGCCCATCATGCGGCTTTCGGAGATTTACTACATCGCTTGCGAAGCACAGATTGGCGTCAACAACACCCTCGCGCTGGAATACCTGAACGACCTGCGCAGCACACGCCGTCTGGACGCACTGACCGGACCGTATGACGACGCCACGCTGCTGGAATACCTCGTCCGCGAAGCACGCAAGGACTTCATCGGCGAGGGACGCATGTTCTTCATGTACAAACGTCTCTTCTATGACATCTACACCGTGCGCGGTCTGACCGTTCCTGCCACCGACGCCATCTACGTGCTCCCCATCCCCGATGAGGAATATGAATACACCGGGCAACAGAAACCCGCCAACTAACTTCCTAACATGACAAGATTATGAAACTGAAGAATCTCCTATACACCACCCTCCTCTGCCTGACGGGCACCCTTGCCTCATGCAGCAACGAGGAAATCGACGCATTCGACAACGGCAAGAGCTACATCTACTTCGACGTACCCTACCAGCTCGATGCCTTCGGCAATGCGACCACCTTCCGTTCCGACAGCATCTCCTACTCCTTCGCCCTCGACGAACTGAGCATCACCAACACCACCCTCAACGTCGTGGTGAAGGTCATCGGTACACCGGTCGACTATGACCGTCCCTACGACATCGAACTCATCAGCGACCAGACCAACGCCATCTCCACGGCGTGGAACGAGAGCATCCTCAACAACCGTTCCATCAAGGCAGGCGAGCTGACCGACACCATCCGCATGGTCATCTCACGCGAACCTGAACTGCAGGAACGCTGGATGCAGGTCTGCATGCGTATCCTCCCCAACGACAATTTCCGTCTGGGCTACGGCAATCTGGAGACCGTCAAAGTGTCGTTCTCGGACATCCTCAGCGAACCGAGCTGGTGGAGCAGCTGGGCAAACGTCTTCGGACCGTTCTACCGTGAGGTCTACCTGAAGTGGATTGAAATCTACTACGAAGGAGCGGACACGACCACCAGCCTGGAGAACGGAGAACCACTGTGGTGGGGCAACATGCCCTCGACGTCCACCTACCTCAACTGGTATCCGGTCATGAACATGTATGTGACCCAGCTGAGAGAGTACTTCGAGGTGAACGACGTCTATCCCGATGGAGACACGTCGGTTCCGCCCATCAAACTACCCTGATTCCATAACCTCAACAACCATCGAATATGAAACGAACGACCTTATTATATTCCACAATCCTCTCCCTCGGACTGCTCATGGGAGCCTGCGCCGAGGACGACGGGAACTACGACTACACGCCCATCAACTCCGTGACCATCGAAGGGCTGGAGGAAGACCTGCTGGTGGAAGCCGGCTCCCGGCTGCAACTCACTCCCGTCCTGAACATCACGGACGAGAGCAACATCAACCTGAGTTATGAATGGACCATCGGGGAGACCGTCGTCTCGACCGAGCGTAACCTCGACATCGCCCTGCCGCCGCTCGACTATGGCGAGCACCTCTGTGCCCTGACCATCCGCGACCTCGACAACGGCATGCAGTATCGCATGACCTTCAGCCTGACCATCACCAACCCGTTCAACTACGGCTACTACTTCCTGACCCGCATGGACGACGGCTCTACCGAGATGGCATACATCCCCGCCAACTCGGAAGACGCCTCCACGGCGGAAGATGTCATGTATGCTACCGGTGTGGGTGAGTACCCCTTCGGCAAGGAACCCGCACAGATTTACGGCGGCTACACCTACGTCAACGGCACTTCCTGCTGGCAGATGACCTTCCTGACCAATGAGGGAGACAACCCCGTCATCATCACCAACAACAATACCTTCCAGCCGATGTACCTCATCACGGATGCGAACTTCATCAACGAGGACCAGGGCTACCGGTTCCTGCCCGAGTGTACGGTGGTCAGCATGCGTCAGGAGCAGTTCTTCATCAGCCAGGGACAGTACATCCGCTACGTCGACGGCAAGCTCTACCGTCCGGCAAGACACCTTCAGGACTACTACTGGAGCCATCCGGTCATGGGTGCCAGCGGCGCCTCGTTCGCATGGGTATTCGACGAACTGAGCAAGCGCATCTACTCCATCGCCCCGTACAGCAGCGACAATCCCGAGCTGGGCATCGTCGCCGACTCGTATGCCTATGATGAAGTGACCGAACCGGAGAACAACGTCACCATCGACGGTACCCTGCTCTACGCATCGGATGCCTACAGCGGAGGCGGACACCTCTTCAACGCTTATGCTGCCGAGTCGGACGGTATCCACCTCTATACCTTCAAAAAGGCGGTATGGAATGCCAAAGAGTCGACCTTCAGCGGCGAGACTGTCCTGCCGCTGCCCGGCGCCGGTGAGAACACGAAGATTGCAGCCGGAACCACCGGCATCAGCAACGGCATGTTCTACGTCGGAAGCGGAACCGAAATCTATTCTTCACCGACGACCCTGCCGACGCTCAGTTCCTTCTGCACCCTGCCTTCCGACCTGGGAGAAGTGGAGTACCTCGGACTCTCGGCACGAGGCAACCGCCTGGTGGTCGTGATGTATGACGAGAACAGCTCTGAGGAGCGCAAGGGAAGCGTGGTCTACGTAGACCTCTCCTCACACGCCGTCACACACACCTTCCCGCACATCCTGCACCACTGCGCAGGCTACTGGGGTGCCAACGACAGCACCAGCTCGGGATTCGGTGACTTCGGTGACACCCTCTGACGGCTGAATACACCTTCAGACATTCCTTCCCGTTTCCCCTCTCTTTCTTTCGCCCCCGTCCGCCGGTCATCAGCGGACGGGGGCTTTTGTCTTCCCGCACTCCGGCGACCGGCATCAGCATCCCCGGAAGCAAGAAAATCGGGACAAGGGCGAAAGTCCGTGGAAGAAAAGCTGTATCTTTGCGCATCTCATCAGACAGAAAAAAGAACATACGCATGATAGTTTGCATCGCTGAAAAGCCGAGTGTGGCTAAAGACATCGCCGACATCCTGGGAGCACGCACACGCCACGAAGGATATCTGGAAGGCAACGGCTACCAGGTGACCTGGACCTTCGGCCACCTCTGCACATTGAAAGAACCCCACGAATATACCCCCTCATGGAAGACCTGGAGCCTGGGCAGCCTGCCCATGATTCCGCCCCGCTTCGGCATCAAGCTGATTGCCGACCCGGGCATCGAGAAGCAGTTCAAGGTCATCGAACGCCTCATGCAGGCTGCCGACGGCATCATCAACTGCGGCGATGCCGGACAGGAGGGAGAGCTCATCCAACGGTGGGTGATGCAGAAGGCGGGGGCGAAGTGCCCCGTGAAGCGTCTGTGGATTTCCTCGCTCACCGAGGAGTCCATCCGCGAAGGGTTCGCCCACCTGAAGGACCAAAAAGAGTTCCAGCCGCTCTACGAGGCAGGACTCTCCCGTGCCATCGGCGACTGGGTGCTGGGCATGAACGCCACACGCCTCTACACGCTGAAGTACGGACAGAACCGTCAGGTGCTTTCCATCGGACGGGTGCAGACACCGACGCTGGCGCTCATCGTCAACCGTCAGCTGGAAATCGAGAACTTCGTGCCGAAACAATACTGGGAACTGAAGACCACCTACCGAGACACGGTCTTCTCAGCCCTCGTCCGCAAGAGCGACGAAGAGCTGGCTGAAGAGGAAGCCAAGGAGAAAGAGAACCCGCAGGCAAAGAAGAAAGCCCGGAAGGAGGATGCCAACCGGGGCATTCCGCCCATCATGGATGCTGCGACGGGACAGGCTCTGCTCGACCGCATCAAGGACAAGCCGTTCACCGTGACCGAGGTGACCAAGAAGAACGGCACGGAAGCACCGCCCCGCCTCTTCGACCTCACGTCGCTGCAAGTGGAGTGCAACAAGAAGTTCGCCTACTCCGCCGACGACACCCTGCGTACCATCCAGTCGCTCTATGAGAAGAAGGTGACGACCTATCCGCGTGTCGACACGACCTACCTGAGCGACGACATCTACCCCAAGTGCCCCGGCATCCTGAAGGGACTGACAGACTACCAGGTGCTCACCGCCCCGCTCGAAGGACAGAAGCTCAACAAGTCGAAGAAGGTGTTCGACAACTCCAAGGTGACCGACCACCACGCCATCATCCCCACAGGTGTTCCGCCGACAAACCTGACGGACATGGAGCGCCGTGTGTTCGACCTCGTGGCACGCCGCTTCATCGCGGTGTTCTATCCCGACTGCAAGTTTGCCACCACCACCGTGTTCGGAGAGGCGGACGGCATCGAGTTCAAGGTAACGGGCAAGCAGATTCTTGACCAGGGATGGCGCGTCGTCTTCAGCAAGGACGCCCTCACTGCCACTGCCGACGACAGTGACAAGGGCAACGACGGCGACAGGAACACGGACGAAGAGCGCACACTGCCTGCCTTCACCCGGGGAGAAAGCGGACCGCACCTCCCCGAACTGAACGAGAAGTGGACGCAGCCTCCCCGTCCCTACACCGAGGCGACCCTGCTGCGCGCCATGGAGACAGCCGGCAAGCTGGTGGACAACGACGAGCTGCGCGATGCGCTGAAGGAGAACGGCATCGGCCGTCCGTCTACCCGCGCCGCCATCATCGAGACCCTCTTCAAGCGCCGCTACATCCGCAAGGAGAAGAAGAACCTCATCGCCACCTCGACGGGCATCGAGCTCATTGGACTGATTCACGAGGAGCTGTTGAAGTCTGCCGAGCTGACAGGCATCTGGGAAAAGAAGCTGCGCGAAATCGAACGCCGCAGCTACGACCCGCGTCAGTTCCTCGACGAGCTGAAGCAGATGGTCGCAGACATTGTCTACCAGGTACTGAGCGACAACACCAACCGACGCGTCTCCACGCAGGAGAACATAGTCGAGGTGGTGGAGAAAGGGGTGAAACGCCGTGCTGCTGCCAAACGGAAGACCTCACCCAAGCCTCAGCCGCGCCCGGTGTTCGAAGGACAACCCTGCCCGCTCTGTGGTAAAGGCCACATCATCAAAGGCAAGACTGCCTACGGCTGTTCGGAATGGAAGAACGGCTGCACGTTCCGGCAGGCATTCTCCGTGGAGAGCTGAACGCACCCCCTCCCATACGACAATTCCCCGTGAAGGACGCACAGCGCGTACATCCTTCACGGGGAATCGTTTTAGTATGGGTTCGGGTTAATCCCAAATCGGTCATTAGAGTTTGAGTAGATTGTCCGCATCTGTCAGGCAGCTTGTTTCTCGTTTTGGTGAAGACGTAGCGGGCTACGTCGAGACAGAACGAGGAAGAAGATGCCGACAGAGGCGAACAAGATGCTCAAAGAGCTTGCCCTTTTGAAACGAAGAGAACTTTCAGCGGTCTAATGACCGATTTGGGTTAATCCCGCTCCAATGAGAGCAGCTCTGCCTTTGCCGACGAATTGCCCAGCCGGGCTGCGGCACGGAAACACTCGATGGCGTTCGCCTCGCTGGCAGTCACTCCGCGTCCTTCCAGGTAACAGCGTCCCAAGCGGTAGATGCCCGGTGCATAGCCCTGCTCTGCCGCACGGCGGAACCAGAAGTACGCCAGACTGTCGTCCTGCTTCACCCCTTCCCCGTTCTGGTAGAGCACACCCAAGTGATACTGGGCACGTTCATGGCTCTGTGCGGCAGCCTGCGAAAGCCAGTGGAAAGACATCCCGTAATCGGGCTTCGTATCCAGCAACCCGTAATAGTAGCAGCGTCCCAGACGGTACTGGGCATCCATGTCTCCGTTCTCGGCAGCCTTGCGGTACCATTCCTTGGCTTGCGCATAGTCGCGCGTGCAGCCCCTACCGGTCTCGTAGTAGTTGCCCAACTTGTACTGTGCCTTCGCATAGTCCATGTCGGCAGCCTTCCGAAAGTTGTCGAATGCCTTCCGTGCGTCAGGCGTCCATCCCTCACGTTCCGACTCATAGATGGAACCGAGCATGTAGTACGCGGCAGCCAGACTGTCGGCAGCCGCCTTCTCAAAGAGTTCGACCGCCTTCGGATAGTTGACGGGTACTCCGTCGCCGTCCTTGTAGCAACATCCCAGTCCGAAGTTCGCCATGCCATAACCCTTCTCGGCAGCCAGTCGGTACCAGGCAGCCGCCTGCTTCCCGTCGCGATGCGTGCCACGCCCGTAGTAGTAACAGCGTCCAATGCTGTACTCTGCCACGGTGTTCCCCCGCTCAGCCGCCTTGTAGAACCAGCGGTATGCCTTGTCATAGTCGCACGGGGTGCCGTAACCGAAGTAGTAGCAGTTGCCCAACGCCAGGCAAGCCGACGGCGAGTCATAGCGCACGGCACGCCGGTACCAGCGGTAGGCAGCTTCGGGGCGCTGCGCCAGCAACGCCTTCTGTGCCTGCTTCATGCAGTAGTTCAGTGAATCTTGTGCTGTGAATGTTCTCTCTTTGTCCTTATCCTGGGCACAAAGCGTCCCTGCACCCACCAGCCAGAGGACGGCGGCAAGGACGATGTTCATCATTTTTCTCATAGTTGTTCCTCCGATAAAAGGTTCCTATTTGTATTCGCTTCCAAATATATGGATTAATCGGCAAAGTCTCAAACGAACGGAGTATGTTTATAAACATCTGACTTCTTCAGGCAGATAGCCGCTGCGAATCCTCCACTCCGCCGGATAGAGGTTGTTGGCACGGTTGCCCAGCTGCTTGGCAAAACCCAGGGGCACCTCCCGATAGGTCAGGAGGACATATCCGCGCGGTGTCTCCGAGGGAAGTTGGAGGGCCTCCTTGCGCAGGTAGGCGATCGCCTGCTCATAGGTCAGCGGACAACGGGGGAAGGCGTCGGCACACCTCACACTCATTGCCAACGCATGGGCAGGCAGACAGTCCTTGCCTTTCACCTCTCCCACCTCCACGCCGGCACACACCACACGCAGGTGTTGCCTCAGCAGACCAATCGTCTCTTTATGGGCGAGCGGAAGGGCGGTGACACGTTCCCCGTCACAGGTCCATTCCCAGTCAGCCGGGTCATGCAGCCAGGTACGACAGACGGCAGGCACGGCAGGAGCAGCAGCCTTCCGGTCTTTCTTCTTCTCACGACGCGGCGTGGGGACACCTTCCACTTCTTCGTCCGCCGGTTTGCGCAGGACGGCAAGGAAGAATCCTTCCCCCGACGTGCGGTGGGGCAGGAAACGGTAGACCGGCAGTCCGCGTCCGGACAAATCGGGAGTAATGCCCCAGGAGGGTTCCGTAGATACAGGCAGCGGCTCCGCCCCGTATTCCTCACACAGCCACGCCACGTTGTCCTCGTCCTCATGGAGGTTGTAGGTGCACGTACTGTAGACCAGGATGCCGCCGGGCTTGAGGCTGCCCCAGATGTCGGTGAGGATGCGGCGTTGGCGTTGCCAGCAGAGCGAGACGTTGTCTTCACTCCACTCGTCCACAGCCACCGGGTCTTTGCGGAACATGCCTTCGCCGGAGCAGGGGACGTCGGTCAGCACCACATCGAAGACGTGTCGCAAGGGACGGAAGTCCGCCGGGTCGTTGTTGGTCACCACCACGTCGGGATGCCCCCACTTCACCAGGTTCTCTGCCAGCACCTGCACCCGGGAGCGCATCACCTCGTTGCTCACCAGCAGACTGCCTTCAGGCAGCAACGAACGGACGTGCGTTGACTTACCACCCGGGGCGGCACAAAGGTCGAGCACGACGGAAGGGCGGGTCACATAACGGCGTAACGCCTGTTCCAGAAACATAGACGATGCCTCCTGCACGTAGTAGCAGCCGGCATGAAACAAGGGGTCGAAGGTGAATGTGGGACGTTCGGCGACATAATAGCCGTCCGTCGCCCAGGGGACGGGTGTCAGACGAACGGGAGATGACGCTGCCTCTACGGCAGACTTGCCGGGATTGGTACGGAGACTGACGACCGGGTCGGTCTGCAAGGCGGCCTCGAAGGCGTCGTAGTCCGTATCGCCCAGGAGCGAACGGGTGTAAGTGGTGAATGCTTCAGGTAACTTCATGAGTGGGATATCGCTTGTTTGGGAATATACAGTTCAGTCATGTCGGCGCCTTCCAGACGGAGGAGTCTCTCTTTCAGACGGACGCCACCGGCATAGCCCGTCAGGCTTCCGTCACTGCCCACCACCCGATGACAGGGGATGAAAAGGCTCAAGGGATTATGCCCGACTGCCCCTCCTACAGCCTGGGCAGAGACGTTGCGTCCCGTCCGCCGAGCAAGTTCGCGGGCAAGGTCACCGTAGGTCCGCGTCGTCCCATAGGGGATGGTCTTCAGCAGGTCCCACACGGCAAGACGGAAGACGGAACCCACTGGACGCAGGGGTGGCAGGTCATCGGGGAGCTCTCCACTGAAATAGCGGTCCAGCCATGCCCGGCTCAGGCGAAAGACCGGGAGGTCTGCCGTCACAGGAGAACCGTGCAGGGTCGAGCCGAAATACTTCTGTCCGTCGAACCACGCACCGGTGAGTGCATCGCCGTCGGATGCCAGGGTCATGTCCCCCAAAGGGGAACGGTAATGGCAGGCGTAGTGTTGTATCATGACTTCTAAACGGATTGGGGGGTTGACGCCTGCAAAGGTAATTCATTTTTCAGGAACAGCGGACATTTTTGCTCAATGCCCGAACCGGGACGTGTCCACTTTCTTCACCTCTTTCTGTTTGTAGCCTCCCAGGCGGTAGACCAGCTTCAGGGAAACGGTGCGCAGATAGAAATGGTTGTCCATCGTCATGTACTGACCGGCATAATCGAGCGTGCACCGGGGGAGCGACCTGTTGAAGAGATCCGTGCAATAGAGGCTGCACGACATCCTGCCCTTCGCCAACGTCCACCGCATGCCCGCCGTCACCGACATGATGCTACCCAAATCGAGATTCCCCTGTATCGCCGGGCTCTGCACCCGTGCTGCCAGTTCGAACAACAGGTCCTTGCCCACCAGGAACGAGTTGCTCAAGTTGCCGAATCCCACCCACTTCTTCCGGTCAAAAGACAGGTCGAAAAAGTCGTCACACCGTACATGCTGGTAAAGTCCGCCAATCTCAAGTCTGGATTCCAGCCATTTGGCTACCGGGACAGGCACCACGCACACCACGCCGGCATGACTCTGGTAATTCAAGTTCCGGGTCTGGTAAATCAAGGTCAGCCGCTCCGGCGACTGGTAGGGCAACTGCATGAAACGGTCATCCTGAAAGGTATAAAAGAGGTTGACGATGTAGTTCCGGTTATACACGTACGTCGCGTTCAGAGCATAGTCCGTAAACGGACGCAACCCCTCCTCCTGCCGTACCTCGGAATAGCCGTCAATGTACCCCACCGACGACTGCATCTGCCAGAAGCTGGGATAGGTCTTGTCGGTAGCGAACGTCAGCTGGAAGACATGCTTCCCGCCCGGAACATAGCTCAATGAGAAACGCGGATAGGTGTCCACTTCCGGTAATCCGCAATGCGGTAATACTCGCCCTTGAGCGAAGCCTCCATCGCAAGTCCTTTCCCGAACTGTTTCGACACGGACCCGTAGACTTCACCCCGTTGCTCGCGCAGCTTGGAACGTGTGTCGTATGCCTGCTGCATCCCCTCGTTCTGCTGATAGACCTGCGAGTCCCGGTCGTAGGAATAACTGTAAGCCAAACCATAACCCACATTCCATCCGTTCTTCAGCGGACGGTCACGGTCGGCATACAACGTCAGGCGGTCTATGACCTGCCTGCCTACGGCTACGGTCCGGACAGACGTCCCGTCATGGAAAGCGGCGGACAGATGCTGGTCGTCGTCGGAATGAAAGCATGTATAGTCTGCCCCGAGTGAGACGCCCGGTCCCAGCCGTGCACTCCAGGCAAGGTTATGCAGACGGGAGTCAGCCCCCCTCTCGTTGAGACTCTGCTGGAAGTCGCCTTCGCTCCGGCTGGAAGACTTCTTGTCGGGAGAAAACATGCCGGTATAAGTGAAATCCATGTCCCAATGCTCCTTCCACCGGTAATTGAACGACGCACGCAGGTCATGCGCCCAGGCTTTCCCCACGATGTGCTCCTCCTGACGGATGTCATGCCGTTCGTCATGCAGCCTGTGGAGGGAATAAAGGCGGTAATGCTGTACATGGGGGCGGTTGTTGAGTCCGTACATCAGGTCAAAAGTCGCCTTGGGAGTGGCGTAACGCATACTGGCATTCACGCCCCCTCCGCTGTAATAACGGTTCTGATAGTCCGCCATAAACTCACCTTCCAAGGCTTGTCCCGGATTCCGCATGACCAGATTGATTACCGCTCCGCTGACATGATACCGAGGCGGAGCATTGTAAATGACCTCCACTTTTGCCACTCGGTCCGCAGACGTACGGCTCAACAGTTGCTGCAATTGTTCCGCAGTCAGCGTGGAGACCTTCCCGTCCATAAGGACCGCTACCTTTTGTGCCCCCTGCAAGGTCACGGATTCGCCTCCGGCAGAAACACCCGGCAGTTTGTCCAACAGTTCCCACGCGTTGTCCGCAATGTGATTTTTCAACAGACTCTTCACATCATAGACCAGCTTGCCCCCTTCCGCACGGACATAAGGCCTCCGGGCAGTCACCCCCATTTCGTCCAGTTCACGGACGTTGGCAGTCAGCCAGACGATACCGACGTGGGAATCGCCGAACGTCTGCCTGAACGTCTGGTATGCCATGTGCTGGACTATCAATATAAAAGGTATGGATTTCCGGATCAGCGAGAAGGTGCCGTCCTCTTTTTAGACCGTTGTCTCCAAGAAGGTGGAGTCGGTCTGTTGCATGACAATGGTTGCCCCGGCAATGGGAGCCAGGTTTTCATCGACCACTTTTCCGGTCACTGTCTGTGAGGATACACGGACGGTTCCAAGCGCCACCACCACAAACACAACAATGAATTTGATACAATTTTTCATCTCCCGTCAGAAACTTTAAATTACACTGCCACAAATGTATGCAATCCGATTCGGACGCACAAAGAAAAGCAATCGAAAAATACAAAGTCTGTCACAACCGGTCGTCCGCCCTCGAAAGCTACAATTGCACGAAGAAAGCAAAATCCGGATTTTACTTGACAGATTTCATCAAAGAGCTCTTTTCAACTAACGCCACTTTTAGAGAAATCGGGCAAAGTAGGTTATTTTAAGAATATTCATTCACTCCCGACTGCATAAACATTCCATACAAGGGGCAAAGATGAATATTTATGCCACGAAACAATATTGTTTCACTCGCCAAACAATATTGTTTGACGCACCAAACACAAGTGTTTCATGTCCCAAACAATATTGTTTCATCCGCCGAAGTCAAGTTTTCCGAAAGCAAAACACTTGTTTTAAGGTTTGGAGACAATAGTTTAATGTTTTTCACCTCTAGTTTATACGAGGAAGCGCACGTTTGAGAACTATTATTTTGCTCAACCTGCACCGCATACAGTCATCCTTTTTAACGCCTCACCAACCTTTTTCCATCCATTCAGACAGCCTCATCGCCATCTTTGCATCAATATGTATTTTGCGAATCGCCCGAGAATGCCCGTTTTACTCACCGACTCGTATTTTGGTGCAAGGAAGGCCCTTCTCAGGCGATTCATTTGACACTTTGACAGAATGACAGAAAGGTAAGCTGGCGTTTACTTCATAGTCATCCCTTAAAAAGCCCATTTCTGCGAGATATTGTTTCCCCACAGTATCTCGCAGATTTTATGAAGTATGCACCAAAGAGCTTTCATAGCTCTTTTGAAGTTATAGGCTGCTACCGCCAGCAGTTATCAATGTGGCGATATACCAATATCAAACGACAGATTGGAATAAAAACATCCTGAATTTCTTTTTAACCCAAGAAAAAGTGTACATTTGCAAATGTGATAATCTTGAATATGTGATATATCGAGAACGCAATAAAGACGAATACGTGAATTATGAGAAGAAAGATATACGATAAACTGCTGGAATGGAAGAAGAGCCATAAAGGTGATACCGCCCTTCTGATAGAAGGAGCCAGACGTATAGGGAAAAGCTATATCGTGGAAGAATTCGCCCGCAAGGAATATACATCTTACATACTGGTGGACTTCAGCAAGGTAAATCCGCAAGTGATGGAGTTTTTCAACCTTTATCTGGACGACCTCGACATGCTTTTCATGAACCTGGAGCTTTATTTCAGACGAAAACTTACCCCACGTCAGACAAAAGACGAAGAAGCCCGTTCCCTGGTCATATTCGATGAAGTGCAGTTTTGCCCCCGTGCCCGTGCAGCCATCAAGCATTTGGTGGCAGACCGTCGCTATGATTACATTGAGACAGGCTCGCTCATTTCCATCAAGAAGAATGTCAAGGACATCATGCTGCCTTCCGAAGAACACGCCATCGAAATGTTTCCAATGGACTTTGAGGAATTTTTGTGGGCTATGGGAGACGAGATGCTGATGCCTTACATACGGATGCGGTTTGACAAACGTCTTCCTATGGAGACTTTTCATCGTCGGGCAATGGATTATTTCCGGCAATACCTGATTGTCGGAGGTATGCCGCAGGCTGTCGCCAAATATGTGGAAACGCGGGATTTTGAAAAGGTGGATGAGGTGAAGCGTGACATATTGGCCCTTTATCGCAATGACATTCACAAATACGCCGACAATCAGGAAACCAAAGTTGCCGCTATTTTTGAGGAAATACCGGGTCAATTGCAGAAACATGAAAAGAAGTTTGTCTTGTCCGCCTTGCAGAGCGAAGCCCGTATGCGTGACTATTCGCAGGCTTTCTTTTGGTTGAGTGACGCCAAAATCATTAACTGCTGCTATAACTCAACAGAGCCGAGTATCGGACTGAAACTGAATGAAGAACGCATCACGTTGAAATGCTACATGGGCGATACCGGACTGCTCATCAGTCATGCTTTCGACGAACGGGGAATAGTAAGCGCAGACCTTTATCGGAAGCTGATGTTTGACAAGCTGGAAGTGAACGAGGGGATGTTGGTAGAGAACATCGTGGCGCAGATGCTTCGTGCGGCAGGACACAGACTTTATTTCTTCAGCAACAGTTCCCGGACATCGGCTGACGACCGTATGGAGATAGATTTCCTGATAGCCAAACCTGTAACGACCAGCAGGCATAATATTTCCCCCATAGAGGTGAAGTCCGGGCAACGTTACACACTGAATTCATTGAGAAAGTGCATAGCCAAGTATGGCTCCCAGTTATCCACACCCTACGTGCTTCACGACAAGGATGTGAAAACAGAAGATGGCATTGTGTACCTGCCTTTATATATGACACCGTTGCTTTGAATGATATGGGAAAACAGCCTACATACCAAGAACTGTTGGAGGCATACAACAAACTTCTTATGGAGAATGAACTTCTGCATAAGGAGATAGACAGGCTACAGTCTTTGCTAAACAGCAAAGGCACTTCTTCGACACAACCTACCATAAAGCAACATTTGTCTTTGGAAGAAAAAGTGGATGTGTTTGCGCGGAGGTGGTATAGTCGGACAAGTGGAAAATCAGGCTACCAGCCTGTATGCCGGAATGAATGGGAGTAACTCCCGGAACTTTCCACCAACCCAAATGTAGGGGCGACCGGTCGGGTCGCCCGGTCCAATCACATTACAAAGAATAATCTTACATAAGAGAGAGAGCATCATATTGACAGAGATACAATGCAAGTTACAGGCGAAAAGTGGAAAACTCGAAAAAAAAATATACCAAGTCATTACGTATTCGGGGATATTCATAGACATTGTGGTGGCGACTACTTCCATTCTCTCAGGCGTGTCGGTTACACTGAAGATACAGAACCATGTCCGAAAGTAAGAGCAATAGTAGGAGGTTTGTGACAGACTTAATTGTTAAATATGACTATCAGGAGTATTCTTACGTTCGGTTTTGTGGCCATAAAACCGAACAATCATATTACCTTTGTATTGTAATATCAGACAGATATATGATAACCTCAAAACTCATAGAAGAAAAACTTAAACGCATAGAAATGGAACGTGTGTTTACGTTGTCTGACCTTGAAATAACGGCAGACAACTATGAGCGTGCCCGAATGAAACTATCAAGATTGGTCAAAGAAGGAAAGCTGAAGAAAGTCGGAAAAGGTCGCTTTTACAAACCCCGTCAAAGTCTGTTTGGTGAGTTGTTGCCTAACATGGAAGAACTGGTAAGTGACTACCTGGTAAAGAATGGGGTGCAAGTAGGTTATCTTACGGGGTATGCCATATGGCATCGCATGGGACTGACAACACAAGTTCCGAATATCATAGAAATAGGTTGCAACAAGAAACGCAACAAGATTACACGTGCACAATACACGGTACGCTTCATTGTACAATCCAACAAGATTACCCGTGATAACACTCATTATCTTCAGCTACTTGATGCTCTGAAATATATCAAGCATATACCCGACACGACTCCTATGCAATCCTTCGAGCGAATAAGACAGATTATCCAAACATTTGACGCGGTTCAGATACGGAAACTGACTATTTTGGCAAAGCCCTATTCTCCCGCTACCCGTGCTTTGCTTGGGGTGATGCTGGAGACACTAGGCTATGAAAAGGAGAGCCAGGAGTTAAAATCCACACTCAATCCTGCTACTACCTACAAAATAGGATTAGCGTCATCATCCATCAATTTCAAAGACTGGTATATAGAATGAAACTTCATACAGATAAACAACTTATCTCGGAAGCCATCCGCATCACAGCTTATGAAATGGGCATCGCTGAGGAATTTGTAGAAAAAGACTATTGGATTTGTCTTATCCTACAAAATCTTTCTCGCCATCGTCATGCAGACCAAATGGTTTGGAAAGGTGGTACTTCACTTTCCAAGGCATACGGAATTATCAAACGATTTTCGAGCGACGTGGACTTTGCTGTCCTTACAGAAGGACTTAGCCCCAACCAGCAAAAACGCCTGCTGATTCACATTGATAAAGATACAACCAGTGAGTTAACTGATATGGAAGTTCCCGGTCAAACGATAAAGAACAGTCGTTTCCGCAGAACATTTCACGCATATGACACCGTCATTGACAAACGAAACAACCGATTCGATTTTCTGGGCAACCATGTGGTGGTAGAAATCAATACCTATGGTAATCCTTAATGAACGCTGCAGCATCAAATCATTTATTACCGAAATGATGGAGAGGCGTGGAATGGATGAGATGATTGAAGCCATGGATATGAAAGCTTTTGTCATCAATGTACTTGACAAACGCCGGACACTGTGTGAGAAAGTGGTTTCACTTCTGCGATTTTCTTTTGAGAACGATCCCACCAAGGGACTGACTTCCAAAATAAGACACTTTTATGATTTGCACTTCTTAATGCAGGACCCTGTCTGTCAAGAATATCTTCGGAGTGATTTTGTCACAGATTTACCTGCTTTAATAGACCACGACAAGTGTGAGTTCAATCGTCCACTACATTGGCATAATTCTGACATCACCACTTCTGTCTTACTCACAGACTTTGATGCGTGCTGGCAAAGTATAAGCGCAACATATCTTTCTGAATTAGGAGCCTTATCATATGGCGAAATACCCACCTCTTCGGCTATCTCCACATCAATGAGGGAACTCTTGAAAACCGTTGCTGAAATTATTGACAAGAATCACCTAAAATAAGATTGCATACTCACTGGCAGGAGCAAGTGACTTAGCTTGCCAAACACGTCGTAGTATAAAATCAAAAAATTCCCCACCTTTGCAACCATCCGGTCCTCTCGCCGCGTCTAATGTACAGAACAAACATAAAGCACAAACGATATGAAAAAGACATTAGCCATCCTCGCTGCCTGCCTCACATTGGGCGTGGGCACACCTTCCGCTTCCGCAACAGCACAAGACACAACCGCCGTCACCACAGCAATGAAGGCGGACTCCACCGCAACAACCCAGCAAGAACCGACAGAGCTCGAACTGGCAAAGGCAGAAGTGGCTGAACTGCAAAACAAAGTAAGGCAACTCAGCCAGAAAAACGATATCGGCGACAACCTCGTAGACCTGACAGCAGTCATCCTGATATTTACCTTCCCCTTCATCGTGGTGTTCTGCTGGTTCTACTTCCGTTCGAAAAACCGACGTGCCAAATATGCACTCATCGACCGGATGGTCACATCGGGACAAACGGGCTCAGTAGAGCTGCTACAGAAGCTGCTCCAAGAGGATGAGAAGAAACAGAAAGACCTCCTCATGCACGGCATCCGCATGATTTGCATGGGCATCGGACTGACCATCTTCCTTGCGATACTGGCTGGAAAGGAACTGGCTGCCATCGGTATCCTGATTTCCTGTATCGGTCTCGGAGAACTCCTTGCAGGCATACTGCAACGCCGCGAACAGAGACGGCTCCATCAGGAACAGCAACCTCGTGAGACTCCTCAGGACACGTCTGCCAAAGATTCCTCCACCGACGAACAATGAAGACGCTGACCGACCTATCGCTCATCGCACAGGCTGTCATAGGGCACAACCGCCGGGCGTTCGACACCCTGGTCAGGAAGCACCAGTCACAGGTCCGACGGTTCTTCCTGCACCAGACGCTGGGCGACGAATTTCTCAGCGATGACCTGGCACAGGAGACTTTCATACGTGCATGGCTCGGGCTGGGATCGTTTCGCGGACTGTCGGACTTCTCCACCTGGCTGCTACGCATTGCATACAACGTGCATTATGACTATCTTCGCAACCGGAAGGAGACGACAGGGCTGGACTCACTGCCTCCGGGTGGCGAAGGAATGTGCGAACAGCCTCCGCTGGATGCACATGTCGACCTCTATCAGGCACTCGCCCTCCTGCGCCCTGACGAGCGGACGTGCATGACACTCTTCTACATGGAAGACCTGACCATCGCGAAGATTGCCTCCGTGACCGGACTGCCCGAGGGGACGGTGAAGTCGCACCTCTCCCGTGGAAAAGCCAAATTGTCGAACTACTTAAAACAGCATGGCTATGAATCAGCATAACGAACCCGACTCCGTGGCACGCTTCCTGCGGGAAAACCGCCGTGAAGTGGCGGACAACGGATTTACCGAAAAGGTGATGGAACATCTTCCGCGCCGCTACGAGCAACTGGCAACCCTCATCCGATGGATTGGCGGGGTGGCAGCCGTAATTCTCTTCATCATTTTGGGAGGAATGGAATGGCTCGTCGCCTCGGGCGAGCACATCTGGCACAGCTTCTGTGCACAGCAATGGGGTGACTCCCAACTGCATGCCTTTCTCACCGTCCTTGCCGGACTGGCCATCGTGGGGCTCAGCAACCTCCTGCTTCACGATGACTGCTGACGAGCGACAAGGCTCTCGCTGTGCCCTATTCCAAAAATAATGCGTACTTTTGCAGCCGACTATCAAGCAAACAGCAATGAAACAATACCTCGACCTACTCAACCGTATCCTCACCGAGGGGGAACGCAAGGAGGACCGCACGGGGACGGGCACCATCAGCGTGTTCGGCCATCAGATGCGATTCAACCTCGACGACGGTTTCCCCTGCCTGACGACCAAGAAGCTCCATCTGAAGTCCATCATCTACGAACTGCTGTGGTTCCTGCGCGGCGACACCAACGTGCACTTCCTCCAGGAGCATGGCGTCCGCATCTGGAACGAATGGGCTGACCCTGACGGGGACCTGGGGCATATCTATGGCTACCAGTGGCGTTCGTGGCCTGACTACGACGGGGGCTTCATCGACCAGATACAGGAGGCTGTCGAGACCATCAAGCATAACCCGGACTCGCGCCGTATCATCGTGAGCGCCTGGAATGTGGCTGACCTGAAACGCATGAACCTGCCTCCCTGCCACCTGCTCTTCCAGTTCTATGTCGCCAACGGACGGCTCAGCCTACAACTCTACCAGCGCAGTGCCGACACGTTTCTGGGAGTACCGTTCAACATCGCCTCGTATGCCCTGTTGCTGATGATGATGGCTCAGGTGACGGGACTGAAGGCGGGCGACTTCATCCACACACTGGGCGACGCACACATCTACCTGAACCACCTCGACCAGGTACATCTGCAACTGACGCGTGAACCACGTCCCCTGCCGAAGATGCACATCAACCCCGACGTGAAGGACATCTTCAGCTTCCGCTACGAAGACTTCGAACTGACAGACTACAACCCCTATCCGCACATTGCGGGCAAAGTATCCGTATAACCTCCATGAGAATCTCCATCATTGCCGCCGTGGCTGCCAACCGCGCCATCGGCTACCGGAACCGGCTGCTCTACTGGCTGCCCAACGACCTGAAGCGTTTCAAGGCACTCACCACGGGACACACCATTATCATGGGACGCCGTACCTTCGAGTCGCTCCCCAAAGGGGCACTCCCCAACCGACGCAACATCGTGCTTACCCGACAAACGGACCTTGTCTGTCCGGGAGCGGAGTGCTTCGCTTCCATCGAGGAGGCTTTGGAGCATTGCAGTCCGACGGAGGATGTCTACATCATCGGCGGTGCGAGTGTCTATGCCGACACCCTGCGTCTTGCCGACCGTCTCTGCCTGACCCACATCGCAGACACACCGGCGGAGGCTGATGCCTTCTTCCCGGAAGTGGACCCTTCCGTGTGGCAGGAGGTGGCACGCGAATGCCATGAGCCGGACGAGAAACATGCCTACTCCTACAGCTTCGTGGACTACGAACGGCGCTAAGCCTGCTTTTTTCGCCCGTGCGCTGTCAGAGGTATTTATTTTTCTCCGTATCTTTGCAGTGACCTTAGCAGGAAGAGCAACAAACACTTATGACAGCCATGACACACGACAGGGAAGACGAACGCACGCTGGTCCTCCGTCTGATTGACGGAGACGAGGATGCCTTTTGCGAACTGTATGCCCGTTACAAGAACCAGCTCGTCTATTTTGCCCTGCGCTACCTGAAGTCGCAAGCGTATGCCGAGGACATCTTTCAGGATACTTTTGCTGCCGTCTGGCAAAGCCGGCGTTTCATCGACCCCGACACGTCTTTCTCCTCCTATCTTTATACGATTGTGCGCAACCGCGTGCTCAACCAGTTGCGCAGCCTGGAGCAGGAAAGTTCCCTGAAAGAAGCCATCCTCTCCCAGGCTGTCGACTACAGCAACAGCACCTCACAGGCCATTGCCGTCGCCGAACTGGAGGCTGTCGTCAACGAAGCCCTCGGCAAGCTGACGCCCCGCCAACGGGAAGTGTTCGAGCTGAGCCGGCGGCAACGTCTGTCGCACAAAGAGATTGCTCAGGCGTTGGACATCTCGGTCAACACGGTGCAGGAATACATATCCGCCTCGCTCCACACCATCCGTCACTACCTCTCCCACAAATACTCCAAGGAGGTCGACTTGCTCCTTATCTTCCTACTTTCCTGCGAATTCTGCCGGTAAAAGAGAGGCTTCCGTCAAAAAACAACTCGAATTAAGACACTGAAAACAGCTGGTACCGGGTAGGGAACACGGTGCAAAAGCAATAAAAGCCACCCGACGCACCACACATCTGAAGGGAATTACGTACTTTTGCCAAAAGTTCTGAACATTATGATACTGATAGCTGACAGTGGCTCGACCAAGACCGATTGGTGTGCATGGCGAGGGGATGCTCCCCTGTTTGTCCATACGCAGGGCATCAATCCCTTTCACCAGAAAGCCGATGAAATCCTGAAGATTCTCCACAAGGAACTCTACCCGCAGCTTCCCGTGGAACCCATCGAAAGCATTTTCTTCTACGGCGCCGGAAACACGACGCTGGGTAGCCGCATCCTGCGCGGATGCCTGCGCAAGGTGTTCGGCGAGCAGGTGCACCGTGAGGTGGAAAGCGACCTGTTGGGAGCTGCCCGTGCCCTCTGCGGACACCAGCCCGGCATCGCCTGCATCCTGGGGACAGGCTCGAACTCCTGCTTCTACGACGGGGAGAAAATCGCCGCCCACACTCCTGCCCTGGGCTATATCCTGGGTGATGAAGGCAGTGGCGCCTACCTGGGCCGACGCCTCGTGGGGGATGTCCTGAAAGAGCAGCTGCCCGAACACATCTGTCTGGCTTTTGCCAACCGCACCCAGCTGACCCAGGAGGAAATCATCCACCATGTCTACCGGCGTCCGCTCGCGCACCGTTTCCTGGCAAGCTTCGCACCTTTCCTGGCGGAACAACGGGAGGACCCTGCCATCCACCGCCTGCTGACTGACTCGTTCGATGCCTTCATCGAGCGGAACCTGAAAACGTATCCCAAGGAATATCCCGTCAGCGCGGTTGGCTCCATTGCCTACCATTTCCGTCCGGAACTGACCGAAAGCCTGGAGAGACGGGGCTACACGGTGGGGGTCATTGCCCAAAGTCCGATGGAAGGGCTCATCCGCTATCACCGGATGTAAACGCCGTCAACCAGTCATCGTACATCCTTTCACATAGGAAAAAACATCCCATCATGAGTTTCATCAAAATCACCGAACAACCCTCCCTGCACGACGGACTCGACCGTCAGTCGGTGCACGAACTGCTGGAGGGCATCAACGAAGAAGACTGCAAGGTGGCTCTGGCAGTCCATCAGTGCATCCCCCAAATCGAACGTCTGGTCACTGCCATCGTCGAGCGGATGCAACGGGGCGGACGCCTCTTCTATATGGGAGCAGGCACCAGCGGACGGTTGGGCGTGCTCGACGCCTCCGAGATTCCACCCACCTTCGGCATGCCTCCGGGCAGGGTCATCGGACTGATTGCCGGCGGCGACCGTGCACTCCGTCATCCGGTAGAGAACGCCGAGGACAATCCGATGCGCGGATGGGAGGAACTGCAGGAGCACGGCATCAATACCGACGACACCGTGGTAGGCATCGCCGCCTCGGGCACGACCCCCTATGTGGTCCATGCCCTCCATGAGGCACGTGCACACGGCATCCTGACGGCATCCATCTGCAGCAACCCCGACGCCCCCATCTCCCGGGAAGCCGACATCCCCATCGAGATGATCGTCGGTCCGGAGTTTGTCACCGGCAGCTCCCGCATGAAAAGCGGCACGGGACAGAAGATGATCCTCAACATGATCAGCACCGCCACCATGATACGGCTGGGACGTGTGAAAGGCAACCGCATGGTCAACATGCAGCTCAGCAACCGGAAACTGGTCGACCGCGGCACACGGATGCTGGTCGATGAACTGGGATTGCCCTACGAGGAGGCACAAGCCCTGCTCCTGCGCCACGGTTCAGTCCGCAAAGCCCTCGATGCGGCAAGGACGGACCGTCCGCTCACCTCCTCCCCCGAAACACGCAACCATAATTATTAAGGTATAAGCCTATGAAAAATCTAAGAATTGAAGCCGTCATCCTTGCCATCGGACTGGCACTGACGGGCTATTTTGTCAAAGCGGGCATCGACACACTAGCAACCCGCGACCGTGTGGTCACCGTGAAAGGTCTGGCAGAGATGGAAGTCCCCGCCGACAAAGTGACGTGGCCGCTGATGTACAAGAGCATCGGCAACGACCTGCCTGCCCTCTACAGCCAGATTGAAGCTACCAACCAGAAGATTCAAGCCTTCCTGACCTCCAAAGGCATCGACGCCGGCGAAATCAGCATCAATGCCCCCGAGATTGTGGACCTGCAAGCCGAACGATACAGCAACAACGACAAGCCTTACCGCTACAACATCACGACCGTCATCACCGTCACATCCGGCAAGGTCGACCTGGTACGCGGACTCATCGCCTCACAGGGCGAGCTGCTGAAACAAGGCATTGCCATCAGCGGAGGCGACTACCGCTACAACGTGTCCTACGACTACACCAGCCTGAACTCCATCAAGCCCAAGATGATCGAAGAAGCGACCAAGAACGCCCGCGCCGCTGCCGAAAAGTTCGCCAAGGACTCCGACAGCAAACTGGGTAAAATCAAGAAAGCCTATCAGGGCCAGTTCTCCATCGACGACCGCGACGCCAACACGCCTTACATTAAAAAAATACGTGTGGTGACCACCATCGACTACTCGTTGGAAGACTAAGCCTCACAAAAAAGCTAAAATAATCGGCGCAACTATCACAAAATTGAGTGAATAGGTGCGCCGATTCATTTTTTTGCAGTATCTTCGCGGCCGATTATTATAGCGATATAATGTCTAACCCATTTAATTACTAAAAACAACTTTATCTATTAATGGAAAATCTGAAGAACGTAGCTCCCTTGGAAGACTTCAACTGGGATGCGTATGAAAATGGCGAGGCTACTACCAGCATGAGCCACGACGAGCTTGAAAAAGCTTATGACAACACCCTGAACAAAGTCAATGACCACGAAGTTGTTGACGGAACCGTAATCTCAATCGACAAACGCAACGTCGTTGTCAACATCGGTTACAAATCAGACGGTATCATTCCTTTGAATGAGTTCCGTTACAACCCCGACCTGAAGGTAGGTGACACCGTGGAAGTGTACATCGAGAATCAGGAAGACAAGAAGGGACAACTCATCCTCTCTCACAAGAAAGCACGCGCAGCCCGCTCTTGGGACCGCATCAACGCTGCTCTCGAAAACGACGAAATCATCAAGGGTTACATCAAGTGCCGCACGAAGGGCGGTATGATTGTCGACGTATTCGGCATCGAAGCCTTCCTGCCGGGTTCTCAAATCGACGTGAAGCCCATCCGCGACTACGATGTATTCGTCGGCAAGACCATGGAATTCAAGGTTGTCAAGATCAACCAGGAATTCAAGAATGTCGTTGTTTCGCACAAGGCTCTCATTGAGGCTGAACTGGAACAGCAGAAGAAAGAAATCATCAGCAAACTTGAAAAAGGCCAGGTTCTCGAAGGAACCGTTAAAAATATCACCTCTTACGGTGTATTCATCGACTTGGGTGGCGTAGACGGTCTGATCCACATCACCGACTTGTCTTGGGGCCGCGTAAGCGATCCGAAGGAAGTGGTTCAGCTCGACCAGAAGTTGAATGTCGTTATCCTCGACTTCGACGACGAGAAGAAGCGCATCGCCCTCGGTTTGAAACAACTCACCCCGCATCCTTGGGATGCTCTCGACCCGAACTTGAAGGTCGGCGACCACGTGAAGGGCAAAGTTGTCGTGATGGCAGACTACGGTGCATTCATCGAAATCGCTCCGGGCGTAGAAGGTCTGATCCACGTATCGGAAATGTCCTGGTCACAACACCTGCGTTCCGCTCAGGACTTCATGAAGGTGGGCGACGAGGTAGAGGCTGTCATCCTGACTCTCGACCGCGAAGAGCGCAAGATGTCCTTGGGTATCAAACAACTCAAGGCAGATCCCTGGGAGACTATCGAAGAGAAATATCCGGTTGGTTCCAAGCACACTGCCAAAGTGCGCAACTTCACCAACTTCGGTGTATTTGTTGAAATCGAGGAAGGCGTTGACGGCCTGATCCACATCTCCGACCTCTCTTGGACCAAGAAGATCAAACACCCGTCAGAGTTCACTCAGATCGGTGCGGACATCGACGTGATGGTGCTCGAAATCGACAAGGAAAACCGTCGCTTGAGCCTCGGCCACAAGCAACTCGAAGAGAATCCCTGGGATGTATTCGAGACTGTCTTCACAGTTGGTTCCATCCACGAAGGTACCATCATCGAAATGCTCGACAAGGGTGCTGTCATCGCTTTGCCTTACGGCGTAGAAGGTTTCGCAACTCCGAAACACCTGGTGAAGGAAGATGGCTCACAAGCTCAGCTCGACGAGAAGTTGCCGTTCAAGGTCATCGAGTTCAACAAGGACGCAAAACGCATCATCCTCTCTCACAGCCGTATCTTCGAAGATGCTGCAAAGGCTGAAGAAAGAGCAGAGAAGAGAGCTTCCAAGAAGGCTTCCAAGAAGGAAGAGACTCCGATGATTCAGAACCAGGCTGCTTCTACAACCCTGGGCGACATCGACGCTCTGGCTGCATTGAAAGAGCAGATGGAAGCTGACAGCAAGAAGTAATAGCAAGACGCATTACATTCATTACAATCTGATAAAGGCAGGTTCACTCCCACAAGGTTTGAACCTGCCTTCTTTTTATAGCGGAGTGCAAGCCAAACCCAATTTTCTCCCCTTCGACGGACTGAAAACACAAAAATCTTGTGTATTTTTGCCACACTATGGAAAAGTTCGAGGTCAACATATTGGGATGTGGTTCTGCACTGCCCACCACCAGGCATTATCCAAGCTCGCAAGTGGTGAACATCCGCGAAAAGCTGTTCATGATCGACTGCGGTGAAGGCACACAGACACAACTGCGCCGTTCACGGCTGAAATTCACCCGGCTGAACCACATCTTCATCTCCCACCTCCACGGCGACCACTGCTTCGGACTCATCGGATTGCTCTCCACCTTCGGACTGCTGGGACGCACTGCCACCATGCACATCTATGCCCCCGCCGAACTGGAAAAGCTCATGCAACCCCAACTGGACTTCTTCTGCAAAGGGATGGACTACAAGGTGGAGTTCCACTCCCACGACACCCGCACCCCGGCAGTCATCTATGAAGACCGTTCGGTGACCGTGAGCACCCTTCCGCTGAAGCACCGCATCGACTGCTGCGGCTTCCTCTTCCGCGAGAAACCGACTCCCAACCACATCCTCCGCGACATGATCGACTTCTATGAAGTCCCCACGTATGCCATCAACCGCATCAAGAACGGTGAAGACTACGTCCTGCCCGACGGCACGGTTGTCCCCAACGGAAGACTGACCCGCCCCTCCGACCCTCCACGCAGCTATGCCTACTGTTCCGACACCATCTACCTGCCGGAACTTGCCGGACTGGTGCACGGCGTCGACCTGCTCTACCACGAAGCAACCTTTGCCAACAGCGAGTCGGCACGAGCCAAAGAGACGTTCCACACCACCGCTGCCCAGGCAGCCCGGCTTGCCAAGGATGCCGAAGTCAAGCAGCTCGTGATCGGGCACTATTCCGCGCGTTATGAAGATGAGAACATCCTCCTGCAGGAAGCACGCGAAGTGTTCCCCTCGACCCTTGCCGCCAAGGAGAACCTGTGCATTGCCTTATAACCTCTGTCTAATCTGACGCAACCCCGACTGCATGAAGAACTACGATGAACACATAATCATAGAGCAACTCCGAGACCCCGCCACACAACGCGCTGCCTTCGAAACCATCGTAAAACAGTACAGCGAACAGCTCTACTGGCAGATACGCCGCATGGTCCTGTCGCACGACGACGCCAACGACCTCCTGCAAAACACCTTCATCAAGGCATGGATGCACATCGACTACTTCCGGGGAGACGCCAAGATTGCCACCTGGCTCTATCGCATCGCACTCAACGAGTGCCTCACGTTTCTCAGCCGTCAGCAGAACAACCCCTCCATTCCACTGGATGACCCGCAAGCGGGCGTGGTCAACCGACTGGAGAGCGACCCGTTCTTCAACGGAGACGAGACACAGCTCCTCCTGCAAAAGGCCCTGCAGACCCTGCCCGAGAAACAACGCATCGTGTTCAACCTGAAATATTTTCAGGACATGAAGTACGAACAGATATCGGAAATCCTGGGCACGACAGTGGGCGCACTGAAAGCTTCCTATCACTATGCGGTCAAAAAAATCGAGCGCATTTTGAAAGACTCTCTTTAAACCATCCCCCCTGCCGACGGTCTAACCAATGAAAACAAGACAACAACACGCACATAATGGATAACGACATGGAAGATAAGAAACTGAAAGATATTTGTGGTACCGGCAACCCCTTCAGCGTGCCTGAAGGCTATTTTGACCGGGTCACCAAGGAAATCATGGACAGGCTTCCGGAGAAAGAGAAGGTCATCCTTCCTCCCACCCCCACCACCTGGCAACGCATCAAGCCGTGGCTTTACCTGGCTGCCATGTTCTGTGTCATCATGGGTGGAGCACGTTATTTCGTCGGTCCGTCCCTTCAGCAGAAAATAGACAAGTCGCAGATGGCAACCACGGCAGCCGAAGCACAGGGCATCTCCTACGACGAAGAATATCTGGAAAACGAACTGATGAACTCGCGCATGGACGACTATTCCGTCTATTGCTACCTCACCGACACTGACAGTGAAAGTTAACATTGTTTTAACCTAAACTAAAAGCATATCCCATGAAGACGTACTTACTCACCCTCATGCTGGTCCTGACCAGCTGTCTTGCCTGTCAACCGACGGCATCCGCACAGACCAAACACAACGAAAGCATATCCAAGGAACAATTCCGCAAGAAACAGAGAGACTTCATCATCCGCGAGGCACGTCTGAGCCCGAAGGAAGCCTCCTACTTCTTCCCCCTCTTCTTTGAGTTGCAGGACAAGAAGAAGCTCCTCACCGACGATGCCGACGCCAAGCGCAAAAAGGCACTGGAGGAAAAGCTGGACGAGAAGCAATACAAGTCGGCTGTCGACCAGATTCTCAATGCCCACGTGAACCTCGAGCAGCTGGAGCGCGAATACGTGGACAAGTACCGGCAATACCTGAGCAACAAAAAGATATTCAGCATCATGATGGCGGAGATGAAGTTCCGCAAACAGCTCATCAAGAACACCCGGCAGGAACAACGATGACTCCGGAGAAAAGCTGCGGGAGCCGTCCGTCTGTCAGTAAAAACTCCTAAAAATCTTTTGTTACTAATGAAGGATTGCTTACCTTTGCAGCCTGAATAAAGACCATTACACAATATTTTTGTTACCAGCAAAATATTAACCAACCAACAAAAAGACAGACACTGATATGAAAAAAGGTATTCATCCCGAGAACTACCGTCCGGTAGTATTCAAAGATATGTCAAACGGCGACATGTTCCTTTCACGTTCGACTTGCGCAACCAAAGATACCGTTGAATTTGAAGGTGAAACTTATCCGTGTGTAAAGCTCGAAATCTCCAGCTCTTCACACCCGTTCTACACCGGTAAGTCCAAATTGGTCGACACCGCCGGTCGCGTAGACAAGTTCATGAGCCGCTACGGCAATGCCAGAAAGAAATAAGAAATACTCCTTATAGAGCATACGAGACAAGAAAGCTTCCCGATACGATTTCGGGGAGCTTTTTTTGTACCTGCACCTTCACAAGCAAGACGCCGCGACTCCTAAGGCAAGAGCATGACAGTTCCACGGCGTGGAACTCATATTCCCACGGCGTGGAACCCGAAGTCCCAAGCCGTGGAACCCGAAGTCCCAAGCCGTGGAACCCGAAGTCCCAAGCCGTGGGTATCTTATTGGGAACCTCATCCGAAGGTAAATGTTCAACCCATGCCGTTACACCAACAGGTTGTTGATGGTGCCCAATTTCATCCAGTCCAATCATGATTGCTTGCCCATATCTACATATATAATACCGGGCAATTCACCGTGCGAAATGCGTTTGAACGGTTGTTGAACATTGTTCGAACGGTTGTTGAATATTTCATTGAACATTTATTAGACGTTGCGTTGGACATTCATTGGACGTTGTATTGGACCGGGCGACCAGACCGGTCGCCCCTACATTGGAATTGCAACCATTAAACAAAAAAACATGGCGTGTAAAGCGGGAAACAAACTTCCGACTTTACACGCCATGACTTATAGAAAAGGGATGGACAGGCTTACTTGGCCACGCGCTCCAGACGTTTCATGATCGAGAAGATGAACAATGCCGAGAGCAGACAGAGTGCCACGAGAACACCCCATACCACCAAGAGAGGCAGGTCGCCCCACAACCAGGCGGCTACGGCTGTCAGGTAGTTACCGATGGCAGTAGCCACGAACCAACCACCCATCATCATACCTTTATATTTGGGAGGTGCAACCTTCGACACGAACGAAATACCCATCGGAGAGAGCAACAGCTCACCGAAAGTCAACACCAGGTAAGTCGATACCAACCAGTTGGGAGACACGAACGATGCCGTTCCGGCTTCCAAGGCAGCTCCTTGCTCATTCGGAGTCAGCAGACCGAACGAAGCGAACATCATCAGGATGTAACCGCAGGCTGCTACCAACATACCCAAACCAATCTTGCGCGGAGCGGAAGGCTCTTTTCCCTTACGTGCCAACGAACCGAAGATTGCCATGGATACCGGAGTCAGAGCCACCACAAAGAAGGGGTTGAACTGCTGGAAGATGGGAGCATCCACCGGAGTAGCTCCTTCAATGGCTGTGTAACGATAGCCCAGGAAGGCGAGCGCAGCGACAATGACCAGGGCTGAGATACCCTTGCCTTTGCCGGTCTTCGACTGGAAGAGGGAGAACAACGCATAGACGATGAAGATGACAGCCACAAGGTTCCATACACTGAACATCATGCTTTCCAGACCTTCGGAACTCTTGGCCGTAAACTCGTCGGCGAAGTAAGTCAATGTCAGACCGTTCTGGTGGAATGCCATCCAGAAGAAGATGACCACGATGAACACGAGGCAAAGGGCGACAATGCGCTCCTTGGTCTCACGCGGAGAAATCTCTTCGACTTCAGCCTTCGCACCCTTGTTGTCCTTCGCCTGCTTGGTGCTGCCTTCCACATGCTTGAACGTACTGCGGAAGCCATAATAGATAGCCATGGAGACAATCAGCGAAACACAAGCCACTGCAAATGCGAAGTGATAAGAATCATTGACACTCACGCCCCACGTCTTCTGCGCATATTCCATGATGGACACGGCGGCCGTCGGTGCAAACAGGGCACCGATATTGATTGCCATGTAGAAAATGCTGAATGCGGAGTCGCGCTTGGAGGCATACTCGGGAGCATCGTAGAGGTTACCCACCATCACTTGCAAGTTGCCCTTGAACAGGCCTGTTCCGCTACTGATGACTATCAGGGCTACGAACATGCCAATCATGCCCAGTGTCCCCGTACCCAACGGCAGAGCCAGGAGCACGTAACCGGCAAACATCGCAATGATACCGATGGTTACCATCTTCCCATAACCGAATTTATCAGCCAGGATACCTCCGATAAATGGTAAGAAATAAACTAACGCTAAGAATGTGGAATAAATCGTTCCGGCTACGCCAGGCGATAATCCGAAGTTGGCTTTCAGGAATAACACGAAAATAGCCAACATGGTGTAATACCCGAAGCGTTCGCCGGTATTTGCGAGCGCCAAGGCATACAGTCCTTTTGGTTGTCCTTCAAACATAAGTTAAGATATTAGATAATTAATAGTAGGTTTTTTTAATGGTCACAAATATAGACATATTTTTCAACTCTCTACACAAATAGCGCACAAACTTCAGCGCGTGCCTCACGAATTAGGTCCTGCGGTGCCAATTTTATCTGCAAACCGCGCACGCCGGCGCTTACATAGATGTAGGGGAAGGACAAACAGGTCTCATGGATATAGGTCGGGAAGTGCTTCTTCATCCCGATGGGGGAACAGCCGCCACGGATGTATCCGGTGGTGGGAAGCAGTTCTTTCAGGGGGAGCATCTCGCACTTCTTGTTGCCGGACGCCTTGGCTGCCATTTTCAGGTCCACCTCGTGCTCGCCGGGAATGACACAGACGAAGTGCCCGGTCTTGTCGCCCCGGAGCACCAGCGTCTTGAACACTTGCTCGATGTCTTCCCCCAGACTTGCCGCCACATGGACGGCACTCAGGTCGTTTTCATCCACTTCATAGGGAATCAGTTCGTAGGGCACTTTTGCCTTGTCCAGCAGACGTGCCACATTGGTCTTGTTTATCTTGTTGCTCATAGGTCAGCGATTCTGTTTTCTGTGATTGGTCTGTTCCTCAGGTCTCCGCCTGCGTCAGTTGCCTCATTGTCGTGCCAGCTCTTCGCGGAGGAACCTGGCGGTGTATCCTTCCGGGCATTGTGCCACTTCTTCGGGCGTGCCGCTGCACAGCAGACGTCCGCCCCCCCGTCCGCCCTCAGGACCCATGTCGATGAGGTAGTCGGCAGCCTTGATGACGTCCATGTTGTGCTCGATGACGATGACCGTGTTGCCTTTGTCCACCAGCCGATTGAGGACGGTGAGGAGGACACGGATGTCCTCGAAGTGCAGTCCGGTCGTCGGCTCGTCGAGGATGTACAGAGTCTTGCCGGTATCCCGCTTGGAGAGCTCGGTGGCGAGCTTCACACGCTGACTCTCCCCACCCGACAAGGTGGTGGAGGGTTGCCCCAGCTTGATGTATCCCAGGCCGACTTCCTGCAGGACCTTGATTTTATTCAGTATCTGCGGCACATTTTCGAAGAACTCCACCGCCCGGTTGATGGTCATGTCGAGCACGTCGGCGATGGACTTGCCCTTGAAGCGCACTTCGAGCGTCTCGCGGTTGTAACGCTTGCCGTGGCACACCTCGCAAGGGACGAGTACGTCGGGGAGGAAGTTCATCTCGATGGTCTTGTAACCGTTGCCACCGCATGCCTCGCAGCGTCCGCCGCTCACATTGAAGGAGAAGCGGCCCGCCTTGTAGCCGCGAATCTTCGACTCGGGCAGCTCCACGAAGAGCGAACGAATGTCGGAGAAGACGCCCGTATAGGTTGCGGGATTCGAACGCGGCGTGCGTCCCAAAGGCGATTGGTCGACATCGACCACCTTATCTATATACTCCAGCCCTTCAATGGCGGTGTAGGGCAAGGGATCACGCAGCGAACGGTAGAAATGTTGCGAGAGGATGGGTTGCAGGGTATCGTTGATCAGGGTGGACTTGCCGCTACCCGAGACGCCGGTGACACAGATGAACCGTCCCAGGGGAAACTCCACGTCGACGCCTTTCAGGTTGTTGCCCGAGGCACCGCGCAGCCACAACGACTTGCCGTTGCCCTGACGGCGCACCGCCGGTATCTCTATCTTCATTTCCCCGTTGAGGTATTGTGAGGTGAGGGTGTGGGTCTTCAGCATCTCCCCGGGCGTACCGGCGAACACCACTTCACCGCCCAGGCGTCCTGCCTTCGGTCCCATGTCGACCACATAGTCGGCATTGAGCATCATGTCGCGGTCATGCTCGACCACAATCACGGTGTTGCCCATGTCCCGCAGTTCCTTGAGCGAGTTAATCAGGCGGATGTTGTCACGCTGGTGCAGACCGATGCTCGGTTCATCGAGGATGTAGAGCACGTTGACGAGCTGCGAACCAATCTGTGTGGCAAGGCGGATGCGCTGGCTCTCACCGCCCGACAGGGTGACCGACGAACGGTTGAGCGACAGGTAGTCCAGTCCCACATCGAGGAGGAACTTCAGACGGGTACGTATCTCCTTCAGGATTTCTTCGGCGATGCGGAGCTGCTTGCCGTCGAGGTGTTCTTCCACATGGAGCATCCAGTCATAGAGTTCGCTGATGTCCATGGTCGCCAGTTCATAGATGTTCTTGTCGTGGATGCGGAAGCTCAGCGCCTCGCGGTTCAGGCGTGCCCCTCCGCAATCGGGGCAGACTGCCGTCTTGGCAAACTGTTCCGCCCACTTCTGTTGGGTTGCGGACGCATCGCTCTCCTGAAGCATCTGGATGTATTTGACCAGTCCTTCAAAGGTCGTGAAATAGTCGGACGAGGAATGGAGCAGCGTGCTCTTGATTTTGATGCGCTCATCCGAACCGTGGAGTATCTCGTCGATGGCTTCGTCGGGCAACTCGCTCACGGGTGTCTTCAGCGTAGCCTCATACTTCTCCAGCAAGGCGGCAATCTGCCAGAATATCATGGCATTCTTGTATTTGCCCAGGGGGATGATGGCACCCTCGTAGATGGAGAGGCTGCGGTCGGGAATCACCTTGTCGACATCAATCAGGTTGACAAAGCCCAGTCCCTTGCAACGCGGGCAGGCTCCCTGCGGAGAGTTGAACGAGAAGTTGTGCGGTGCCGGCTCCCGGTAGGACAGTCCCGTGACCGGGCACATGAGCCGTTTGCTGTAATGACGGACGGTATTCGTGGCGACATCGAGCACCATGAGCAGTCCCTCGCCCTGGGTCATTGCCGTCGCCACGCTCTGCGTCAGTCGTTTGTCGTCCTTGTCACTGACGGCAAGCTTGTCTACCACCACCTCAATGTCGTGGTTCTTATAGCGGTCCAGCTTCATCCCGTGCATCACTTCGCGCACCTCTCCGTCAACCCGTACGTAGAGATACCCTTTCTTCCGCACTTGCTCGAACAGCTCCTTGTAGTGTCCCTTCCGGGTACGCACCAGCGGGGCAAGCAGCATAATGCGCTTGCCGGCATAATCGCGCAGGATGAGGTCAATAATCTGTTCTTCGGTATATTTCACCATCTTCTCCCCCGACAGGTAGGAATACGCCGTACCGGCTCGGGCAAAGAGAAGTCTCAGGTAGTCATAGATTTCAGTAGTTGTCCCCACGGTGGAGCGCGGGTTCTTGTTGGTTGTCTTCTGTTCGATGGAGATGACGGGGCTCAGTCCCGTGATCTTATCCACATCGGGACGCTCCATGCCTCCCAGGAAGTTGCGTGCATACGCCGAGAAGGTCTCGATGTAGCGGCGTTGCCCTTCGGCGAAAATCGTGTCGAAAGCCAGCGACGACTTGCCGCTTCCGCTCAAACCCGTAATGACCGTCAGGCTGTTGCGTGGAATCTCCACGTCAATGTCCTTCAGGTTGTGTACGCGGGCACCGTACACGTTTATCTTTTCCGTTTCGTCTGTCATAGTGTTGTCTTGCTTCTGAATGAAAGTGTCTGGCGAACCATATCCCTGCAAAAATAATGCTTCAAGGTGAATTTATGGACATGAGACCGAAGAATATTTAAGCGGAAGCACTCGATGCCGGGAGTTTTTTTATACTTTTGCGGACAAATCGTGGCTCACTCAAGTTTCGCATACGCTCAACTTATCAGTTGTCAATCCGTCAACTACCTCTTGGGTCTGCGAGAGTTGAACGGCTCCTAAAACAAGTAAGAATGAAACTCCTACGACGTTGGTTATGCATCGGTCTGTTTGCCGGCCTCTCCTTCGGTCTTTCGGCACAGACAAACACCTATTTCCTCCATACAATCGCACGGGGCGAGAGTCTGACCTCCATCGCCGCCACTTACAATGTATCGGTTGCCGACATCATCCGCCTCAACCCGGGCAGCGACAAGCTGATCAAGGCGGGCGAGCAGCTACGCATCCCCCAGTCAGCCAACCAGAGTGCCACCCGCTACCACACCATCCAGCCGGGCGAAACGCTCTACCGCCTCATGCAGCAATATGGGGTGACGGTAAAGGCTATCTGCGACGCCAACCCGGGACTGAGCGCCAGCAACTTCCGCAGCGGGCAGGTCATCATCATCCCTCCGTCGGACACGTCCGCGACTTCCGCACAACCACAACCGGAGAGCAAGCCGGTCCAGGTGACCCGGCAGCAGGAGGTTCAGGATATCCACAAGGTGAAGCGTCGGGAGACCATCTACAGCATCTGCCGCGAATACGGCATCACGGAGGAAGAACTGATTGCCGCCAACCCGGAACTGCGCAGTGCCAGCCTGAAGAAAGGCACCTACCTCCGCATCCCTTATCACAAGGAGAGTCCGGTGACACCCACAGTCCCCACCACCATCCCGACGGACAACGAACTGTTTGCCAGCGTACGTCCGGACACACAGAGCAAGAGCCGGCTGCGTGTAGCAGTGATGCTGCCCTTCATGCTCGACGGCTCGGGACAGGGGGAACAGGCACGCATGGTGGAGTATTACCAGGGATTCCTGATGGCAATCAACGAACTGAAGCAGAAGGGGACGTCGTTCGACATCTACACCTACGATACCCGCGACGATGCCTCTACCATCCGCAACATCCTCGCCAAGAACGAGATGAAGCAGATGGACCTCATCATCGGTCCGGGACACTCGACCTACATCCCTGCCATCTCCGACTTCTCGAAGGAGAACAAAATCCGTCTGGTGGTGCCCTTCACGTCAAAGTGTGACGAGGTGTTCACCAACCCCTACCTCTATCAGGTCAATACGCCGCAATCCTACCTCTACTCCGAGGTGTACGAACACTTCCTGCGCAAGTTCCGCGGACAAAACATCATCTTTGTGAATGCAGCCGATGGCGGAACGGACAAGCGCGACTTCATCGCAGGCTTCAAGCAGGAGCTGAAGAATCAGGGAGTATCCTACAAGGAGATTCTTGCCAACAGCAAGGAGAGCATCGAGAGTGCCTTGAGTGCCGGCACGGAGAACATCCTCATCCCCACCTCGGGCAGCAACATTGCCCTCATCAAGCTCCTCCCCTACCTGAAAGCCCTGAAGCTGTCGTGGGAGGCTGACGGCACGCCCGACAAGTACAGCCTGCACCTCTTCGGCTATCCGGAATGGCAGACCTACACCGCCGACCACCTGAACGACTTCTACACGTTTGACACCTACTTCTACACGTCGTTCTATGCCAACAACCTGTCGGTAGATGTCGTCAACTTCCAGCAGGAGTTCCGCCGCTGGTATCACAAGGAAATCCTCAACACCTACCCGAAGTATGCCATCCTGGGCTATGAGACGGCGAACTTCCTCCTGCAGGGACTGTCACGCTACGGCAACAACCTGGAGGACAACCTGGACAAGATACGTGTGACTCCCATCCAGACCAGCTTCCGTTTCGAACGGGTGAACAACTGGGGCGGATTCATCAACAAGAAGGTATTCTTCATCCACTTCACCAAGGACCATGAACTGATTAAAATGGATTTTGACCGATGAAGCAGACACTCAAAAGCACCCTCCTCCTTCTCGCCGTCCTTCTCCTGGGCGGTCTCCTGCCTGCCCGTGCCCAAGTGGGCGAAGCACGCAGCGACCTTGCCATCGGTGTCAACGGCGGTATCAATCTGAGCAGCGTGACGTTCAACCCGACCATCAAGACCACCAACCTCATGGGCATGTGCGGCGGCTTGACCATCCGCTACACGTGTGAGAAATACTTCACCGCCATCTGCGCCCTGCAAATGGAAATCAACTATGCCCAGCGCGGATGGAAGGAAGACATCGAGGACGGCAGCGGCAATACCTACCAGCGCACGACCAACTACCTGGAAGTGCCGTTCATGTTCAACATGGGTTGGGGACGCGAGCAGCGCGGCGTGAAGTTCTTCATCAACGCCGGTCCGCAGATGAACTTCTTCCTGAGCGAGAAAGAGGAGTACGGCGGCGGAACGTGGGACACCTCCAACCGCCCGAACAACGTGGTGGAACAATACGGGAAAGACACCGAGAACTCGTTCGACTACGGAATCTGCGGAGGCGGAGGCATCGACTGGAGCACGAAGGTCGGACATTTCGTGCTCGAAGGACGCTACTACTACGGCCTGGGAGACATATTCAAGAACACCAAGAAGGACTATTTCGGTCGCTCGGGCAACTCCTCCATCACCGTCAAGCTCAGCTATCTGTTCGATATCATCAAGACAAAATAAAGTGAACCCATGCAGGGACAGGCGGTCTGCACGCCCCTGCATGGGTTCACTGTATCCGGCTTGCTCCTCAACCCAGAAAATGCTGCAAGGCACGAAGGACCCCGTCCTCATCGACCGAGGTCGTGACATAGTCTGCCTGCGACTTCACGGCATCATTCGCGTTGCCCATGGCCACACCGATGCCGGCACGGCGTAACATCGCCACGTCGTTCCCGCCATCTCCGAAAGCCATCGTCTCCTCAATCCCGATACCGAAACGGGCAGCCATGCGTTCGATGCCCTTCCCCTTGTCGGCTCCGTCGGCCGTGATGTCCGTGAAGGCAGGATGCCAACGTCCGGAGATGCAGCCGGGCAGTTGCGGCAGGACGATGCGCTCCGTCGGTTCATCGATGATGGGGGTTATCTGAATGATGCGCTCCTGAAAGATGGTATCCAGCGGCGGATTCTCGGGCAGGTGCTGCACGTTGAGGTACTCGTAGAAAATCTTATAGAGCAGGTCGTTGGGGTTTTGCAGGACGATGTGCTTCTCGCCCACATAGACGCAGGCAAAGTGCATCTCGTCGGACAGACGCGCCATGATGCGCACATCCTCTGCCGGGATGGGATTGCACGCCACCACCTCTTTGCCCACGAAGCTGAATGCCCCGTTGGTAGTTACGTAGCCGTCAATCAGATGCTCGATGGCACCCAGGTTGTCGATGATGGCAATGGGACGTCCCGTCGCAATGAAAATCTTTACACCCGCTTTCTTAGCCTGTTCAAGCGCCGCTACCGTGGAAGCCGGTATGGCATGTGTACGGAAGCTCACCAGCGTCCCGTCAATGTCAAAAAACAATGCTTTTATCATAATCCAAAATCTTTTCCGTCCGCAAAGATAGACAGAAATAAAGACATGCCCAACCCTCCTCCCATGAACAAAATGCTACAAAAAAGCAGACAAACATTTGCACACGTACAGGCTTTTGCCTACTTTTGAAGCGAAGAAAAACACCTTATTCAACTTTAATATCATGGAACATTTACTCTTCTGGCTTGTGCCGGTATCGTCGGTACTCGCCTTGTGCTATGCCTATTACTTCTACCGTCAGATGAAGACGGTGAGTGAAGGCACGCCTCAGATGGCGCACATCGCAGCGGCTGTCCGCAAAGGCGCCATGTCGTATCTCAAACAACAGTACAAAGTCGTCGGATGGGTCTTCGTGGGGCTCGTCATCCTCTTCTCCATCATGGCTTATGGCTTCGGTGTACAAAACTCCTGGGTACCTGTCGCCTTCCTGACAGGCGGTTTCTTCTCCGGTCTTTCGGGCTTCCTCGGCATGAAGACTGCCACGTATGCATCGGCACGTACCGCCAATGCAGCCCGTGAATCACTCAACAGCGGTCTGCGTGTCGCCTTCCGCAGCGGTGCGGTCATGGGACTCATCGTGGTCGGACTGGGCCTGCTCGACATCTCCTTCTGGTACCTGCTGCTGAACGCCGTCATCCCCGAAGACGCCCTCTCCCCCACTCAGAAACTCTGTGTCATCACCACCACCATGCTGACCTTCGGTATGGGAGCCAGCACACAGGCACTGTTTGCCCGTGTGGGCGGTGGTATCTATACGAAAGCTGCCGACGTCGGTGCCGACCTCGTGGGCAAGGTGGAAGCCGGCATCCCGGAAGATGACCCGCGCAACCCCGCCACCATCGCCGACAATGTGGGCGACAACGTGGGCGACGTCGCCGGTATGGGCGCCGACCTCTACGAGTCCTACTGCGGCTCCATCCTCTCGACCGCCGCACTCGGTGCTGCCGCCTTCCTGCACTCGGGCGACACCGTGATGCAGTTCAAGGCTGTCATCGCCCCGATGCTGATTGCCGCCGTGGGCATCCTGCTCTCCATCCTGGGCATCTTTGCCGTACGGACGAAGGAGAAAGCCACCATCAAGGACCTGCTGGGTTCGCTCTCCGTGGGCACCAACCTGAGCTCCGGACTCATCATCGTCGCCACCTTCCTCATCCTGTGGCTGCTCGGACTTGACAACTGGGCACTCATCAGCTGCTCGGTGGTAGTCGGTCTGCTGATGGGAGTTGTCATCGGACGTTCCACCGAATACTACACCTCGCAATCCTATGCGCCGACCCGCAAGCTGAGTGAAAGCGGCAAGACGGGTCCTGCCACGGTCATCATCTCGGGCATCGGTCTGGGCATGCTGTCCACTGCCATCCCGGTCATCTCGGTGGTCATCGGCATCATCCTCTCCTACCTCTTCGCAGCCAACTTCGACCTGAGCAACGTCAGCATGGGTCTCTACGGCATCGGTATCGCCGCCGTGGGCATGCTGTCCACCCTGGGCATCACCCTGGCAACGGACGCTTACGGTCCGATTGCTGACAACGCAGGCGGTAATGCCGAGATGTCCGGTCTGGGCAAGGAGGTACGCCAACGCACGGATGCACTCGACTCCCTGGGCAACACCACAGCCGCCACCGGCAAAGGCTTCGCCATCGGTTCTGCCGCCCTGACGGGACTTGCCCTACTGGCTTCCTACATCGAGGAAATCCGCATCGGTCTCGACCGCATCGGTACGGATGTGCTGACGCTGGCTGACGGACGCACCATCAACACCGCCGATGCCACCTTCACCGACTTCATGTATTACTACGACGTGACCCTCATGAACCCGAACGTGCTGGCGGGCATGTTCATCGGCAGCATGATGGCCTTCCTCTTCTGCGGACTCACCATGAATGCCGTGGGACGTGCCGCCTCACACATGGTGGCTGAGGTACGCCGTCAGTTCCGCGAAATCAAAGGCATCCTCTCGGGAGAAGCCGAACCGGACTACGAACGCTGCGTGGAAATCTCCACCCGAGGTGCACAACGCGAGATGGTACTTCCGTCCCTGCTCGCCATCATCGCTCCGGTAGTGACCGGCTTCATCTTCGGCGTGCCGGGCGTGCTGGGTCTGCTGATTGGCGGACTGGCAAGCGGCTTCGTGCTGGCAGTCTTCATGGCCAATGCCGGCGGTGCCTGGGATAACGCCAAGAAGTATGTCGAGGAAGGCAACTTCGGCGGCAAGGGCAGCGAGGTACACAAGGCAACTGTCGTCGGCGACACCGTGGGCGACCCGTTCAAGGACACCTCCGGTCCGAGCCTCAACATCCTCATCAAGCTGATGAGCATGGTTGCCATCGTCATGGCAGGACTGACCGTCACCTGGAGCCTGCTGTAAGGCGGACGCTCCCGCAGACAAACGACATCCGCGAAGAAGAGCCGGGACAGACACGCTCTCCTTCGCGGATGTTCCATGAATATCCTTACCTTTGTACCCCGACAAACATACCGAGACACAATGAAAAGACTACACTCCCTCCTCGCGGGGGCACTCCTGCTCTCCGCCATTTCACTGACGGCAACGGCACAGACCCCGTCCGCTTCCGCCTCTACTCCCGAAACAGACTACTACCTCTCCACCTCCTTCCACGAACCGGCTGACGAAGGGCTTCGCCTGCTCTACAGCACCGACGGCATCCGCTGGGACAGCATTCCCGGCACGTGGCTTGCCCCGAAGCTGGGCGCCGGCATCCTGCGCGACCCGTCCATCCGACGCGGACCCGACGGAACGTTCCACCTGGTGTGGACCATCGCGTGGAAAGGCGACACGGGCATCGGCTATGCCTCCTCAAAGGACCTGATACACTGGAGCGAGCAACGGCGCATCCCCGTGATGGACCACGTGGCGGACACCTACAGCGTGTGGGCGCCGGAGCTGTTCTACGACGAGGTGAAAGGGCAATACCTGATTGTCTATACCGCCGTCGTGAACGACGGCACCTGCACCGGACGGCGCAACGAACACGGCGACTACCACCGCCTCTACTACGTCACCACACGCGACTTCACCGAGTTCTCCTCTCCCCGCCTGCTCTATGATGCGGGCTACAGCTGCATCGACGGCTTCATCGTGAAGCGTGGCGAGGGGGACTATGTGCTCGTGGCAAAGGACAACCGCAAGGCAAACAGCAACCTGCGCGTAGCCTTTGCCCGGAATGCCGAAGGTCCGTACACCAATCCGCTGTCGCGCCCCTTCACGGGCATCTTCGCCGAAGGTCCGTCCGTCAGCCGGGTGGGCGACACCTACTACATCTATTACGACCTCTACCGCCGGCACATCTACGGTGCCAGCACCACGCGCGACTTCATCCACTTCACCGATGTCACCGACCAGGTGTCCTTCCCGCAGGGGCACAAGCACGGCACGACTTTCCGCGCACCGGCTTCCATCGTGGAAGGGCTGCTCCGTGCAGCACAACAACACGGGGATTGACCTCGTCAAACCCGGGGATAGACAATGAACAAGCCGGACTTAGATGGACCTAAGTATTATACTTTGGCACCCTAAGTATAATACTTAGGTAGGCTAAGTATCATACTTAGGTCCATCTAAGCCGGCTTCATTGCCTGTCTCTCCCCCAGGATGAGGAGGGAGAAGGCACGTGTATCCGTTCACTCAGTCCCTCACCTCGGAAGTCTGTCCGTCTTCGGTGATGCGGACGTCCATTTCGTAATTGTCCAGGTCAACCAGGTAATAGCTCTCACCGGACGCCGTCTCCACCCAGTCGCAATCATCGATGCGGTAGCCGGCATACTTGCCGCTGAGCGCATTCGTCACGACAGCAGGGATGTCCCGTCCGCAGTCCGTCTTACTCCACAACCAGCTGTAGGAGGAGTCAAAACGCAGCTCGATGCTCTTCCCGTTATAAATCACGTCCACCTCATAGCCGCCCTGTTCCCGGTCGATGTCCACGATGCGGGCACCGGCATAGCGTCCGTTGATGAAGTCCTCGATAGCGGAAGGCTTCTGTGACGGGAGCAGGCTCTCGTTGCGGTCGTCGTCCTGGTCGGTCACGTCGCGGAAGAGGGTGCCGTTGGTATCGAAGTACAGGTCATGGTCCTGCTGACCGCGCTGCTCCACCTCAATCTTGAAGATTGCCTCGTAGTCGGGACGCTGTATCTCGTCGATGTCGTCCACCACCCACTGAGCATACGCGCTGGCATAGAACCCGTCGCGTACGGCCTGCGGCAGCGCGTCGATGTTGCGTCCGTGGTCAATCTCGGTCATCATCCAGCTGCCGTCTGCCGTGTACCAGGCATCGTGCTCCTTGTTGTCCTTCCAGAACTCTGCCACGATATAGCCGCTGCGCTCATACTCCCACTCCACCCGTGTAGCATCGGAATACTGCTGGCTGAAGGCTGTCCGGACGGCTTCGGGGGCAGCAAACTTGTCCTCGTCGTCATCGCATGCCGTGAATGCGAACATACCTGCCACACACAGCGTGGCTACTCTCATCCATTGGATACTCTTCACAGTTGTCAGTCTTCTTGTCTTCATAGTCTTGTTGCTTTTGGTATTTCTGAAGGCAAAGCTAGACGGCAATTCTGAAAAGAATTTGAAACGCACGACAATTTTCACTCATTGTCCCAGCCGCAGTGGGGACAGACGCCTTTCCGGGACAGACGGGCGCCGCAATGGCCGCATACATAGGTGGAGAAACTGGTGCGCAGGAGGTAGCGCACGGTGTAGAAGAAGAAGGCTGCCGACAGGGCATAGCCCACGTAGTAGTAGACGCTCCACGTGACAATCATGTAGAGGAACAGGCACAGGGTGCCCAGTCCGAGCAGGTAGAGCAACGACGTGGAGAAGTCGAGCTGATGGAACAGGTCGTCGACCAGCGCCAGGGCAGACAGGAGGACCGCCCACACCGACGAGATAAACAGTGCCAGCAGGAGGGGCAGCCCGAAGGGGTTGAGTGTGGGGTTGAAGTAGTAGTGTACCCACGTCTCGGGCACAAAGCGTTGCATGCTGGCATAGAGCGTCGCCGACAGCACGATGCACATGCATAGCACGGCGGGATAGATGCTGTCCACACGGGAGGCAGTCACCGACGAGCGTGTGGACGCCTTGCGGCGCGACCGCCGGACGAGGTAGAACAGGATGAAGGCGCAGCCGATGAACAGGAAGACCCGGTTGCGCAGGCTGGAGAACCAGTGGATGAACTGCGAGATGGGGTCGACCGGGACGACACTCTCGAGCAGACGCTCCTCGGGCACCCACCCCATGGTGTGCTGGTCGCGTGCCACCTTGATCCATACGGCATGGACCGTGTCGGACGTCATGCGGGCAAAGTCCGCCACCACCAGCACGTCGCCGCGGCGCACCCACAGGGAGTCGGCGCTGAGCATCTGACGCAGGGGCAGCGAGTCGGCGAGCACCTTGAAGTTGTAGTTCACGCCGTAATGGTGGGTGGAGCGGAACTCCAGCGAGTCGCGTTGCTCACGCGTGAGGTTCCACACCGAGTAGTCCGGCTCCGGGTAGTGGCACGACACCAGCAGGAAGCCCACGACAAGCAACGTTCCTATCCACTCAATCGGTTTCATGGGACACTTTCATCTGACAGTTCTTGCAATCGAAGTCGAGGCGGAAACGTCGTCCGTCGGAAGCGACCAGGTAGTAAGGCTCGCGATAGGGGGAACGTCCCTTCTGACGCACCGGACACCAGCCCATGCTGTAGCGCAGACAGTGCTTGCAGAACATCAGCACGGCGTCCTTCGGCGGACGTTTCTCAAAGGCGGGAGCGATGTGCAGGACTCCGCGTTCGCGGTAGAACTGCTCCGCCTGTCCGTTCATCACATTGCCCAGGTAGGTCAGCTCCTGCACGGGGAAGGGCACGGGACGGCGGCTGATGCGTGCCGTCTCACGCGGACAGGTCATCCGGCGCACCTGCAACAGCTTGTCGACCACCCGACGACGCCAGTCCGTCAGGACCGATGCCGGGATGAACCATTCGCCCGACAGGGACAGGCGGATGGCGGAAGGCTCGAAAGGCGTGTTGCCCAGCTTGTCCAGCTGACGGCGCAGGTTGTCCGCCTGCGGGGTGCGGGCAGGCTCCTTCGGGTAGTCAAAGCTCAGGATGGCACGCAGTCCGTCTTCGTCGGTCATTCCCAACGTGAAGCCGAAGGGACACTCGCCCAGCTCGATGTCCACCCGGATGCGCCGCTCGGCAGTCTTGTGCGAGAGTGCCTTGTCGAACGCCTGGTCGTAGTTGCGGAAGAGCACGGTGCGGGGCTTGATGCGCGGCATCTCCTGCGGATAGAGCCGGTTGCCCTCGGCACGGTTCACACGGAAGCCCTGCAGCTTGCCGCGCTCGTCGATGAAGCACAGGCCGTCGCCGTTGTTGAACGGCTTCACGCCAGCCACGGTCAGCCAGTTGCCGCGCACCTCCTTCACCGTGCCCATCTCCTCGCCCAGCGACTTGGGCGTATCGAACGAGAAGATATCCATGTTGCGTCCGTCCAGGAAGTAGTGGGTGAAGCCGCGGCTGAAGCTCTTGTCGAGTTGCGGACGGAAGTCCAGCCGGACCTCGCCCGACGAGGCACGCACGTACTCCTTCCGTCGGCTGAACAGCTCGTCGAGCTTGCGACGGTAGGCGGCGGTGACATTCTTCACATAAGCTACGTCCTTCAGCCGTCCCTCAATCTTGAGCGACGTGGCACCGGCATCGAGCAGCTCCTCCAGGCGGTCGCTCTGGTTGAGGTCCTTGAGCGAGAGGAGGTGCTTGTCGCGCACGATTTTCCGTCCGTCAGCGTCCTCCATGTCGAAGGCAAGGCGGCAGAACTGGGCACACTCGCCACGGTTGGCGCTGCGCCCGAAGCATGCCTGGGAGACGTAGCACTGTCCGCTGTAGCTCACGCACAGGGCACCGTGCACAAAGACCTCCAGCGGCACGTCGGGGCACTCCTCATGGATGCGGCGTATCTCGCCCAGTTCCAGCTCGCGTGCCAGAACCACCTGACGGAATCCCGTCTCAGCCAGGAAGCGGACCTTCTCGGGCGTCCGGTTGTCCATCTGTGTGCTCGCATGGAGCGGGATGGGCGGAAGGTCGAGCTTCAGGATGCCCATGTCCTGCACGATGAGGGCATCCACCCCGATGCGGTAAAGCTCCCAAATCATCTCCTGCGTCTCCGCCAGCTCCTCGTCGCGGAGGATGGTGTTCACCGTCACGTAGATGCGGACGCGGAAGAGGTGGGCATAGTCCACCAGGGCGGCAATGTCCTCCAGCGTGTTTCCGGCAGCGGCACGCGCCCCGAAACGGGGAGCACCGATGTAGACGGCATCGGCTCCGTGGTCCACGGCAGCCCGTCCGCACTCCAGGTTCCGGGCAGGTGCCAGCAGTTCGATTTTGCGTGGTTTCATCAGCGTATCTCGTTAATGTCGTAAGGAGTTTCCTGATAGACGTAATAGTTCAGCCAGTTGGAGAAGAGCAGGTTGGCATGGGCACGCCAGCGCACCAACGGGGGCTGCGAGGGGTCATCGCCGCGGTAATAGTTCCGCGGCATGTCGATGGGCAGGCCTTTCGCCAGGTCGCGCTTGTACTCCCCGTCGAGCGTGTAGGGAGAGTACTCGGAATGTCCCGTCACGAAGAACTCCCGTCCGCCTCTCGCCATGACCATGTAGACCCCTGCTTCGGGCGACTCGGAGAGGATGTCCAGCTCGGGGCAACGCTCGATGTCCTCCCGACGTATCTCCGTATGGCGGCTGTGGGGGACATAGAACACGTCGTCGAACCCGCGGAAGATGGGCAGCAGCGGACGGTTGACCGTATGCTCGAAGATGCCGAACATCTTGTGCGGCAGGTCATGCTTAGGGACACCGTAGTGGTGGTACAGCCCTGCCTGCGCCGCCCAACATATATATAAGGTAGAAGTGACATGCGTCCGTGCCCAGTCGAAGATGGCAGACACCTCGCTCCAGTAGCTCACCTCCTCGAAAGGCATCTGCTCGACAGGCGCTCCCGTGATAATCATCCCGTCGAAACGTTCGTCGCTCATCAGTTCGAAATCCTTGTAAAAGGCTTTCATGTGCTCGACGGGCGTATTCTTCGGCGTATGGCTGCGCAGCTTCATGAACGACAACTCAATCTGGAGCGGTGTGTTCGACAGCAGACGCACGAGGTCGGTCTCTGTGGTGATTTTCAGCGGCATCAGGTTGAGCACCACGATGCGCAGCGGACGGATGTCCTGCCGGCTCGCACGCGAATGGTCGAAAACGAAGATGTTCTCTTTCTTCAACAGTTCGATGGCCGGCAGTCTGTCAGGTAAATTTAAAGGCATAGTCAGTATCTTGAATTAAGCGTTGCAAAGATAATGACTTTTTGCATAGGCGGGACCATGAAGCCATTGCCAAGTAAACAAAGTAGAATGTGTAGGGGCGAGCGATCTGCTCGCCCGCCGTGTCGCGCAGGAGGCATTTGACAAAATGTCAAACGAAGGCGTTGAGACTGCCCGCGCCTGCACCAAAATACGATTTGGTGGATTTCGTGGCATTCTCAGGCGATTCGCAAAATACGGATTGCCGCCGGTTCGGCCCGAATACTGTCATGCAGGAAGGTCCCAAGCTCTGTGTCTTTCCCGACTGACATCTTCTGCTTCCTGAAGTACACTTTATGAAAGCTTCCGATTTGTTGACACCCCTCCCCTTCCAGTGAATGAAACTTGCACTTTTTGCATTTCCTTCTCCAAAGATTTGACTTTCGCGGACGAAACAATATTGTTTGAGAGATGAAACTATATTGTTTGACGAGTCAAACACAAGTGTTTCGCGGACGAAACAATATTGTTTGGGCGTCAAAATGTAAAGATTCCGAAATCCAACTGTATAGTTTTCTAAAATCAAAAGCCTTTTCAAGCGTTTTCGTTTGCATTCATTTGCAATTACGCGCTGGTTTGACGGATTTTCGAAAAGTACGCGTTAGCTGAAAATGGTGTATTTGGGAAATAAAGAAAGCAAATACGATGTTTGAGTTTCAAAATGACAGAAGCCCCTTTCTAAAAATAATAGTCGCTACCGGAAACACCAGACTCCGGCAGCGACTACGATCGTGATGGAAAAAAGAATTTCAGTCTACAAAATTCTCGTCGACTGGCAAATCTTTAACCCAAATCGGTCATTAGAGTTTGAGTAGATTGTTCGCGCCGACAGATGCGAACAAGATGCTCAAAGAGCTCGCCCTTTTGAAACGAAGAGAACTTTCAGCGGTCTAATGACCGATTTGGGTTTAATGCTTTTGACCTTCCAGATCCATCAGCTGGTCAGCCACAAAAAACATGTTGCCGGCACTCATCGCGGCTACGTGACTGCGAAGGAACTTTGCAGCACGCTGACGGATAGCCGCATCATCGGTCTTAATCAGTCCGGCAAAATGTACGACAAGCGAACTTTGCTGACGCTCATCCAACGACGGATATTCCTTTTCCTGACTTCGTCATCGTGTCACCCAAAAATTTTCATCAAAGAGTTTAGCAATTTTCTGATGCCTTGCCATCAGCATAGTCTGTGTGTAAACGTCCTTGTTCAGAGGCAGCTTAATTTGTATTGTCGTGATAGTCTTTGCCAATGCAAGCACCTTATCTACACTCATATTAATCTCTGTGACTTTCAACATACGCTCCAATTCCTTGTAAACTTTCAAAGCCACAAAACAGATGCATATATGGGCTTCTATGCGTTTGCGTGTAAAATGGAACATAGGACGTATCTCTATCTTTGATTTCGCAATGCGGAATGCCCGTTCTACGTGCCAAAGGTTATGATATGCTGTGTATACATCTTGTTTCCGTATATCTGTGTTGGTGAGATACCCTTTGAGCCCATCCCAACGGGAGTCGTCAGTTATGCGGTCATAGGTGATGGTAACTTTCACGTCACCCTCCATAGATAAAAACTTATTGTAACCTCTTTTGTTGATGTTACCCTTCGTGAGAGTACCATGCTTATAAGCTTTTTCCAACCGGCGTATGCCTTTTTCTCGGTTATAGGCGTCTTTCTTCGCCCGATCATCTGTATAGCCTACCAAAAGCCGACGTCCGCCCCCTTTATCATATTCAATCATGTTTTTGTCTTGCTTAGGTTGGTTCAATATCCACTCCTTTATCTCTGTACTTTCATTCTTTATCTTCGCACCTATTATATACTTGTAGCCGTGCGTCTCAAGTTCCGCAATGTTGGCATTGTTCATCAGGCCCGAATCAGCCACAACCACAAAGTCTTCTAAACCGTATTTGCTTACAAACTCGTTTATCATCGGCAGCATTGTGTGCCCTTCATATTTGTTGCCTTCATGGATGCAATAGGCAAGCGGGTAGCCACCTAAACTTACAAGCAGTCCCAATATGATTTGAGGATTGCTGTGACGTCCTTCTTTCGAGAAGCCCGTCTTGCGTAATTCGTCCTCATAATCCGCTTCAAAGTAAAGCGTAGTAACATCATAGAATAACACGCCGATATTGCCACCAAACAGTTGGGCTGTATGACGTACGCTGATGTCCTGAACAATCTCATGCTGATGATTGCTAAGTTTGTCAAGATAACGATAGATTTTGGAGAGGCCTACGTCCTCGTCAAAATGGTTCTTCAAGTATTCCACCGTTGCTGACTTACTAGAGGGACAAGCAAGGCGGGCTTTTACAAGTTTGCGGAACACTTCATCGTCAATACGGTTGAAGCCAATCCTATCAAACGTACGATCCAAAATCAAGTCGCAGCCGTTGAGAAGGATATTGCTTATCTGAGATAGTACCCGACGGACTTCTTCTCGCTCTCGGTCGCACGCCTCACGCTCCTCACCATACAGGTCCAGTTGTGGTTGTCGTCGAGATTCTTCTTTAGAAATCCATTCTTTTGCTTGGCTGACAAGACTTTCTACCTCATTTTCACTATATGCGACACCTATTGTGGCAAGTTCCTTCATCTTGCCACCTATTTTCTCAACAATAATAATTCCGATGTTGCCGGATGGATACTTCTTTTTACGAATAAACATAGTTAAAATACCTTTCGTGTTACCCTAAATCAGGTGACACAAAGATACAAAACTATGGTTTCCAGACAGTTATGAAATTTGTATTTTTTGAGTGACGAAGTCAGGACATCGTGAGCATCTCCATCGACAAAAAGAAGGCCGATTGGGAAAAGACACTTCAGGAAGAGCAGCTCCCGTGGCATAACTTCCTCGACGATGGCAGTGTGGCTGACCTCTACAAGGTGAGCTCCATTCCCGCGATGTATCTCATCGACGCCGAGGGCGTGATGGTGGGTGAGAACCTGCGCAGCGAGGCTTTGGCCAAGAAACTGGCTGAACTGTTGAAGTAACAGCATATAAGCTTTTACATGATTGTTTTTTAGGGATGCCCGGCATGGCTGCTTTTGCAGTGCGTGCCGGGCCTTTTTTATTTGTATGCTTATTTCCAAAGAACGGCTGTCCGCCATTCCGCGTCTTGGCCGTCTCGGATGGCTCGGAATACTTTTCGGATAAGGCCTTGTTCTCCAATCTGTTGTTTTCCCGTCGGCGAGGCCTTTTCCTTTCGCTTGAGCACCCTTCATCCGGCCCGCGGGCGGCCTCCTTTCCGCCCGTGAGCGGAAAGGACTCCGTGGTCGCTTACCCTCCTTTCCGCTCCCGGACGCTGTTAAGAGGCGTGGGACGCGGGGCTTGGAATAACATGTTTTTTCATGCTTTTTGGCAAATTTGAAATAATTGTGTTATCTTGTACCGCAAAAAGAAAAAGAACGGAACCCGTAAAGAGAAAATTGTTGAACGATATGGTTGCTTTTGAGCAATTCTACAAGGAGTCTTATATGACCTTCTATTATTTGGCCTACAACATGCTGGAAGACGAAGAAGCGAGCAAGGACATCGTCGGCGACTGCTTCGAGTATGTGTGGCACAATCATAGGGAGGAGAATGTCAGGAATTGGAAGGCTTACATGTATTCCGCCGTGCGCAACAAATGCATCGACAGCCTGCGGAAACAAGAGGTGAAGAAAAAATATGTGGACTTTTACACCAGCATGTTTGCCGAAGAATGGGATGAATACAGTGATGAAGAAGACACGAAGTCCGAGGTCTACAAGATATTGGACAAACTCCCGCCGTTGACGCGCCAGGTGTTGGAAGGGTGTTTTCTGGAAAAGAAGAAATATAAGGAAGTGGCCGAGGAAAAGTCGATAAGCACCAGCACGGTGAAGAAGCACATCATCAAGGCTTTGAAGGTCCTGCGCGACGGAATGCTTAAAAAAACAGAAAAGAGGTAGCCATTTCTTCTGCCTTAACGTCTTATTAAATGAAAAACGACTATGACTATGGATTCAAGAGATAAAAAAGAACCACAAGAAATATCCGAATCGTTGGAAAAGGCTCTTCATCTGATGGAACAGACGGGGGACGAGTCGCCCGAGGACATCAAGCGGCAGATGGACGACCCTGAGACGCTGGAAGCCTGCAAGCTCCTCTATAAGTATAAGAACGCGATGGGGCGGCGGGCTGCGGCAAAGCCGGATGTCGGGGCGGAGTGGGAGCGTTTCGAGAAGCGCAACAGGCCTCGTGGAGGACGTCCGCGGCGGCAGTTCTGGCTGGGCAGCCTGGCAGGTGCGGCCGCTGCCGCGGTGCTCGTGGTGGCCGGACTGTGGTGGGCCGGCTATCTGGACAAGCCGGAAGCCGTGATGGTCTACCAGTCTACGGATGCGCCCCGCGATGTCATCCTGGAGACGGGCGACGGAGCGTTGGCTCTTGACGTGACAGACGACAAGCAGCTGTCCGCGCTTCAGGGCGTGGCATCCCGCCGGGACACGATGACGCTGGCTTATGCTGCTGACAACAAGACCGTCCCTGATGAACTTCACACCTTGTCCACGCCTTCGGGAAAGGACTTCAAGCTGATTCTTGCTGACGGGACAGTGGTCTGGCTCAACGAGCGCAGCCGCCTGCAATATCCCGCGCGGTTCGGTAACGGCGAGCGCAAAGTCAGCCTGCGAGGCGAGGCCTATTTCCAGGTGTCGCGAAAGGCCGGCGGCATCCCCTTCGTCGTGGAGACCGACCGTATGCAGGTGCGCGTGCTGGGGACGGAATTCAATCTGAGCGACCATTCCGGCACACGCTCCCACCTGACGCTCGTCAAGGGCAGCGTGGAGGTGTGCGGCACGGGCGGCGGCGACTATGTGCGTGTGAAGCCGGGTGAAGATGTGAGCCTGAATGACGACGGTTCGTTTGACATCCACAGGGTGGACACGGACATTTATGTCTATTGGAAAGAGGGTTATTTCTTCTTCGACGACACGCCCTTGTCCGAAATCATGCAGCAGATAGGGCGTTGGTACAATGTCGATGTCGTGTTCGACAATCCCCAGGCCATGTTGCTCCGCCTGCATTATTTCTGCAAGCGCAGCGACGGCATCGAATCGGCCTTGAACCAACTGAACCTCATGCAGAAAGTCCGCGCCCGGTTTGAAAACGGTGTTGTCCATATCGACTGAGTGCCGCTGTGTCAAAGCGCAGTCTTTCAAAACACAGAAACACGGAGGCACAGAGAGAATATGTCGTGAACTCATAGCATAAAATCTCTGTGCCTCCGTGTCTTTTTGTTTAAAATCTCCTCTCGTACATCCTCATTCGCCTTTCGGCGACGTGAAAAAGATTCTTTTTAACACTTTATAGCCGGGTTTGTACTTCAATGGACGACTTTTGTTGTCCGAATACGCTCTTTTTTCACTCTCTTGCTGAAATTTCTTCCAAACAACCGTGCCCGATTGAAACGCTTGTTCGTCTATTAATTAAAACAACATTTGTTTTTAATTGAAAAAACTTGTTTAATTAAAATAAAAGGCATGAAACCTATTTCATTGAAACATCGTCTGCGTTATAGTTTCCTGTTGCTGGCCAGTCTCACGCTGTTGCCGACGACGGAGTCGCAGGCGCAAGAGAGAAAAGAAGAGATTCGGCTGGAGGTGACTCAAAAACCGTTGTCTCAAGTGTTCCGCCAGTTGGAAAAGAGCACCGACTACAAATTCATGTTCAGTCATGACGACGTGAAAGGATTGCAGGTGACCCGCAAGGTGCAGGCTGGCGACATCGAGACCGTGCTGAAGCAACTTTTGGAGGGACTGCCCTTGACGTACTCCATCAAGGGCAAGTTCGTCTACATCGTGCCCAAGAAAGGTGTGCCGGCAGCAGCCGAACAAAGCAAGAAAACGGTCCGCGGCCAGGTGGTCGACGCAGCGGGCAATCCGCTTCCCGGCGTGTCAATCTTGGTGAAAGGCACAAAGACAGGCACGGCTACTGACCTTGACGGAAACTATTCGCTGGATATGCCGGCAGAGGGCCACACCTTGTTGTTTTCCATGATAGGCATGAAAAACGTGGAAGAACGTGTGGGCAAACGCACCAACGTCAATGTGACGATGGAGGAAAATGCGGAGATGATGGACGAGGTGGTCGTGACCGGTTACCAGCAGTTGAAGAAGAATGCCTTCACGGGAAATGCCACCGTGGTGACGAAAGACCAGCTCCTGAAGACGAACAATAAGAATGCCATCGCCGCTCTGCAAGCTTTCGAACCATCCTTCCGTCTGAAGGAAGCCAATCTCTGGGGTTCTGACCCGAACAACTTGCCGGAGTTTACCATCCGCGGCGAGAGCAGTATCGGTATGAACCGCGGCCTTGACGTGGAGTCGGCACGCCGCTCGCAACGTACGAATCTGGCGGACAACCCGAACCTTCCCATCTTCATCCTCGACGGCTTTGAGGTGAGCGTGCAGAAAATCTACGATATGGACATCAACCGCATCGAGAGCATGACCATCCTGAAGGATGCTGCCGCTACGGCCCTTTACGGTTCGCGTGCTGCCAATGGCGTCATCGTGGTGACGACCGTCGCTCCGAAGCCGGGCGAACTGCGCGTGACATACAACTTCACAGGCGGAATGGAGTTTCCTGACCTTTCGGACTATAACCTTTGTAATGCCGAGGAGATGTTGCAGGTGGAACGGGCTGCGGGTCTTTTTACGGGAGATGACCCGGGAGAGCAAATTTTGCATGACATCCGCTACAACGAATTGATGAACGAAGTGCGCCGCGGCGTGGAGACGGACTGGCTGGCCCAGCCCGTGCGCAATGTGTTCAACCAGACGCATAGCATGAACCTGTCAGGTGGTGTGGAGTCCATCCGTTACAGTGTTGATTTGAACTATAATACGCACAATGGTGCGATGAAGGATTCTTATCGTGATGTGTATGGCGTGGGCTTGACGTTGGACTATCGTTACAACGAATGGTTGCAGGTGATGAACTCTGTGAGCTATACGGTAACACGGTCGGAAAACTCGCCTTGGGGTGAATTTTCCAGGTATACTCTCCTGAAGCCTTATTACGCTCCATATGACAACGATGGTAATTTGCTGGAGACACTGAAATCTTCAAACAATATAGCCAATCCGCTCTATCAAGTTCGTAGTTTGGGCAGTTATTCGGGACGTACTACGCTGAGCGACTTGACAGATAATTTGATGATTAATCTTTATTTCACGAAAGAATTCTTTTTCAAAGGCTCGTTTTCCGTCACGCGCACGGATTCAAACGCAGAGACTTACGTAGACCCTAAAGATCCAAGCTTTGCGAACGTTTCGAGTAAGGAGAAAGGAACGCTCCAGACAACGGGTAGCACTTCTTATACGTGGAACGTGAATGCGTTGTTTTATTACAACAAAGCCATCAAAAAGCACTTCATCAATGCGACGGCAGGTTTGAATGCGCAGGCAAGTAAAGGTACCAATACGAATATCCTTTATAAAGGATTTCAGTTGAGCAATTTGCATTCGCCGGCTTATGCCGCTGACCAGCCGGACAAGGCTTCAGTGTCAGAAAGCGAAGACCGTCTGGTGGGTCTTTTAGGTGCGGTGAACTATTCGTATGACGACATCTATTTGGCCGACTTCTCGTTTCGTATGGATGGTTCGTCCAAGTTTGGACGCGACGATCGTTTTGCTCCGTTCTGGTCGGTCGGACTTGGTATCAACATCCATAATTATGAGTTCCTGAGAAACAACCCGATTATCAACACGCTGCGTTTGCGTGGGACATACGGTGTGACAGGAAATGTGAGCTTCCCTTCCTATGCCGCTGTTTCCACTTACCAGACATCCGATGACTGGTATACGTCCACTCCGGCCAATACGTTGATAGCTCTTGGAAACCCGGCATTGACTTGGGAGAAGACTGGTACGTGGGATTTTGGTATTACGTTGGAGATGTTCAAGCGTCGTTTGTCTATTGAGGCAAACTACTACCGCAAGGAGACTACCGACCAGCTTTCTCAGTTGAATATCCGTACTTCGTCCGGTTTTGAAACGTTCTACACCAATGCCGGAACCATCCTCAACAAGGGCTATGAAGTGAAAGTGAATGTGGTGCCTTATCAAGATAAAGATTGGACAGTAGCCTTGAACTTCATGATGGCTGCAAATAAAAACCGTATCACAGAATTGGGGCAAGATGCTGCAGCCTACAATCAAAGAGTGCAAGATTTCTATGCCGGCCGTGGAGAGAATGCTGACAACGAAGAATATGCAGATTTGAAGTTTGTGCCGCTGACACAATATTATGTAGGAGCGTCGACGACTGCCATCTATGCCGTTCCTTCTTTGGGTATTGACCCTTCGACCGGTAAGGAAATGTTCCGCAAGCGCGATGGCTCTGTCACGCATACATGGAACTCGGCCGACATTGTAGTGTGTGGTGATAAAAGCCCGAAAGCACAGGGTTCGTTTGGTATCAATATCGGTTGGAAAGGATTCTATCTGAATACGACGTTCCTTTACCAGTGGGGCGGACAGGACTACAATGAGACGCTGCTTTCCAAGGTGGAAGAAGCTGACATCGAGAATAGCAACGTTGACCGCCGTGTGCTGACCCAGCGCTGGCAACGTCCTGGTGATTTAGCTCCGTATTATGATATGAAGTCTGATGTAGAGACGCAGCCCACATCGCGTTTCGTGCAGGACAATGACTATTTGTCGTTCAGCAGCCTTTCGATTGGTTACGATTTCGATCAGAAGCTTGTGTCGCGGTTACATCTTTCGTCTTTAGGCTTGCGTTTTAACGCCAATGACTTGGCGCGCTGGTCGACTATCCGTGAAGAACGTGGTACAAGTTATCCGTATGCAAAGAACTATAGTTTTACTCTGAGCCTCGGCTTTTAAAAATAACATCTTATGAAGAAAATATATACAAGCATATACTTACTGCTGTCCTTGTTTGCCATGACGGCTTGTTCCGACTGGCTGGATATTGAACCTGAAGGACAAGCCACGAATGACAAGCTGACTGAAACAGGCGACGGCTATCGCACGATGTTGAGCGGTGTGTACAAGGCAATGACTTCCAAGAACCTTTATGGGGTAGAATTGCAGTTTGGCATTGTTGACTGTATCTCTCAGCAATATACTTGGGACTGGATGTCTTCCAGTGGGACGAGTGTCAATACCATTTATCGGGAAGCACGTGATTTTAATTATTATAATGTGGACCTGCGTGAGACGATTGATGCCATCTGGAAGGACGGTTATAATGCCATCGCCAATGCCAACAATCTGATTCAAAACATCAAGGATGAGGACCTGAACAAGTTTGCCGAAGGCGAGCTGGAGCGCGACATGATTTTGGGAGAGGCTTATGCCTGCCGTGCCTTGATGCACTTTGACTTGTGCAGACTGTTTGCTCCTGCTCCCATCGAAAATGAAACAGGTAAATATTTACCCTACGTGGATGTATATCCCAACATCCAGCCGGAAGCCATCGAAGTAAAACCATTCTTGGAAAAGGTCGTGGCTGACTTCAAGGAAGCACAACGTTTGACGGCGCGTATCGATACGACAGCTCTTGGATTGAGTGCCAATGCTACGGCTAACGCTCGTTTCTATAATCAATTGGAGTATGGTATGGAAGGCGCTGCAGATGAGGGTGCGAGCGTGGACGACTTCTTCTTGGAGCGGGGTTATCGTTTGAATTACTATGCCATAACTGCCTTGCTGGCTCGTGTTTATCAATATATGGGTGAAGACGATTTGGCTTTTGAATGTGCAGAGCAGGTGATGAACTTCAAGGCTGCTGGAGCCAACAATATGCTTTATATGATGTTTACTCCTGATGATTGGACAATAATGAATTCTGCTGAGAACAATGAATCAAGGACCGACTTGAAGATTGTCTCCAACTTGATATTTGCGTTGTACAACGAGGACGCTTACATCGATTACGGCTTGGGAACGTTTTTCCAAAAGCGTTCGGACGAACAAGGAGGAAATCCCAGCTGGTTCGTTGTTGACCTGGGAGGGCAAGATATATTCAAATCAACGGACGGCACCGATGAAAGGGATAAAGATTTTCGTGCCAGATTCTTGCTGTTTGCTCCAGACTATAATGTATTTGCTTGGAACAGTGATTATCGGGTTTCCACCAAGTGGTATTGCAGCGAAGATGAAAGCATCCGCACGAAAAACGTACAGACATTGCCGATTATTCGTGCTACGGAAATCCGCTACATCATGGCCGAGCATTATGCGCGTCAGGGTAATTTTACCGAAGCCTACAACATATTGAACACCATCCGTAGTGCCAGAGGGCTTGACACGTCATTGCAGGAGAGGAACGACTTGGACCAATTCTTGCAAGACATGATTCGCGACGCCCAGCGCGAATGGATTTCGGAGGGACAGCTGTTCTACCTATACAAGCGTTTGGGAGCAAAAGTGAAGATTGGCAACACAAGCCGCAAGTTGAACAAATCGGAATACATGTTGCCTATTCCTGATAATCAAAATATGTAATATAAACAAACTGTAAAGTCATGATAAGAAAACTAACGCTTTTGATAGCTGTCATCGGAGGATTCCTGATGACGGCTTGTGAGGAACAAGATATCATGGTGTTTGGCGAGGAACGCATGGTCTATTTTGAGAAGTTCTGGCGCGACGCCATCGCGGGAACGGAAACAGCCGACTCCACATTAATCACCTTCTACTTCAACCATCCGACCGACATGCACCAGCAAGCTGATTTGATTGTCGTGTTGGCCGGGCGTAAGGTGGAGAAAGACACGCCTTTCCGTTTGCGCGTCGTGGACGAACTGACGACTGCTCTTCCTGAAGACTACACCTTGGAAGATGAGTACATATTCCGTGCAATGCCTGTGCCGGACAATGCCACCAGTATGCAGGACACCATTCATATTCAGTTTAACCGCACGCCACACTTGGATGAGGTGGACGGTGGCTACCGTCTGGTGCTGGAAATCGTGCCGACTGAAGAGATGAAAGTCGGACAATATGAACGCTCACGGGCCATCATCTGGGTTTCCAAAGAGCCGGTTCGTCCGTTGTGGTGGAATGAGGAGGTGGAAACTTACCTGCTCGGCAAATACTCTCCGTTGAAGTATAAACTCTTCCTGGAGAATGTTGAGGGTGCTGAAGACTTGAATGAAAATGTAATCAAAGAGCAGCCCGACTTGGCGCGCAAGTTGGTTATGAAATTCAAGGAATGGCTGATTATGAATCCGACTTACGAAGATGGCATTTTGATAGATGTGCCGCTATAAGATAAGTTACAAACTAAAGATAATGAAGATTATGAATAAACTTGTATATAGTTTGCTGGCAAGCTTGCTGGTCTTGACAGCTTGTTTTGAAGATGAAGGCAATTATGACTACCGCGAAATGAATCCTCCTCGCTGGCTGGTCGACAATACACAACCATCCCGATACTATGCCTATCAGGGATATGATGTAACATTGGATGGAAAGGGGCTTTTTACATGGGACACCGATTCATTGACACGGGCCGAGAATGTGACCTACGAGTGGATTCTCAATGGAAAACCTGTGGCCGAGGGACTCCAGGTGACCATGAGCACGTATGAATTGATGGAAAAAGCCGGTGTTACGGAGTGTTCGGGTGCTATGGGTACTTTCGGAACGTTCAATATCGTGGAAAAGAACACCGGTGTGAAGTACATGGCTAACATCTTGGTGTGGTTTAATCCGAAATATTCAGAAGGCAACTGGGTTCTGCTGGTGGATGACAACGGCAAGGCTCGTGTGTCTGTCGTTCGTGAATACTCGAAGTCGGAAAATGGCCAACTCGTCTCTGAGTACGACCTTGTTCAGGATGCTTATGCAGAAAGCAATGACGGAAGTTCCATTCCCGGCAAACCGCTGACTATGAATTGGGCGTATGACAGACATGTCGGTCAGAACGGTTCCATTACCGTGATTACCAATGAGGGCGGGTTTCAACTGGACGCCGAGGACATGTCTTTATATGGCAAGATTGAAGGGGACGAGTTCTTGGATGGCACGCCTGCCAACTTCCAGCTCGTGGCCCGGGCCGATTACGACGCGACAGAAAATCGCCAGCCTGCAACGTTCCTGGCCACGGCCGACGGACAACTTTACTGCCGTCTTATGTCCGGGAATTACTTGGGAGGCAAATACCTGACTGAACCGTATTTTGTGGATGAGAAAGGCTATAAAGTTACGAAATTTTGGAACACCAACTACAATGAAATGATTCCTTGTTACGACGAGAAAAACCGTCGTGTCATGATTGCCAGTGTGGAGATGACGCAGGTCGGCGAGGACTATACGAGTGTGTTCCGTCCTATAATTGTACCATTATCAGGTACGCCGGCTTATGGTGCTCCAGTGAACTGTTTCCCGGAGGGAACTGAAATCCTTTACATCGGTCCTCACAGGTATTACCCCAGTTTGCTGGGTGGAAATATGGTTTTCGTTTGCCTCTATAATGAACCGGGCGTAGCGACTACTCAGCTTAGACACTTTGCAGTCTTTATGAAAGGGCTTGGATTAAATACTGGTGCTTTTCATTTTGGATATGCTGATATGCCGATTCCCGAGTTGCTGGATTCCTCGTCGTGCATTCTTTCCAGCGGAAGTAATCGTACGCCGGCAACTTGCAAGGTGGTTGCACGTACCATATTTTTCACTAAAGGCAATGAAGTCCGTTATTTCTTGTATGACGGTTCTGGCTTGTCGATTGGCGTCAAGTATCGTACGATGCCTTTGACGGAAGTGACCTCACCGATTACTTCGATTAGTCTTGCTGTCTATAACTGCGATCAGCTGTTCGTTGGTTGTGAAAATGGCGATGTGCTCGTCTATGACATTACCTCGTATGATTTCCCGCGGTTGCTGTATAAAGGCAATGTAGGAGGAAAGGTGCTCAATGTTCGTCAGTTAGGACTCCGTTCTCCAGGTTGTGACAGTTTCAATAATTAAGGACCATACCATTTCAAAGCTATGAATATCAAAAGAAGCATATTGACATCAATGGTCTTGGCGGCCGGCTGCTTGCTGAAAGCCCAGACCGGCTACCAAGTGACTTTCGTCAACAAGCAGGAGGCTAACGGCTTTAAGCCGGAGAAGGTCTATCTGTTTTCGATTGAAGACCGCGCGGTGTTGGACAGCGCCGCTTGTGAGAACGGGACGTATGTCCTCAAGGGCACGGCTACGTTGCCGAAATTGGCCTCCATCTGCGGGACGGCGACCGGTTATAATGTCGTGGCAGCATTTGTCCTCGACGAGACTCCTCTTCAGGTGGTGCTCGACCGCGGCGTGAAGGTCGAAGGTTCGGATGTCAATGCCTGCATGGCGGCCATCACGGACGCCATCAATCAGGGCGGGGTGGACCAACGCCGCATCCAGCAGGAGGCTACGACGCTGGCCGAAAAGTATGGTGGACAGTTGCCTGACTCCATCGGGAAACGTTTGGACAAGGAATGGGAGGATGTCTCGGCGCGTCAGATGCATGCCCTGCGGCAGGGTATCCTGGACAACAAGGACAATCTTATCCCGGCTTATTTCATCTTCAACTATGACGATGTCTTGGGCATGGATTTTCTGGATACGTATCTGCGTGACTATCCCTACAAGCAAAATGCATTGTTGAAGTCGACCTTCCACAAGCTTGAGGGTGCGAAGCGGAAAGCTGCTGGAGCGGCTTTCACGGACTTTGCATTGGCTGACATGCAGGGGGTGTCGCGGAAGTTGTCTGACTATGCAGGCAAGGGGCATTACGTGCTGGTCGATTTCTGGGCCAGCTGGTGCGGGCCGTGCCGGCAGGAAATGCCCTTGGTGAAGTCGCTCTATGAGAAATATCATCCGAAAGGATTCGAGATTGTAGGTGTCTCCTTCGATACCAATAAAGAGGATTGGACAAAGGCTGTGGAGCAGATGGGCATGACTTGGCCCCAGCTTTCAGACTTGAAGGCTTGGAAGAGTGAAGCTGCCCAGCTCTATGACATACGTGCCATACCGGCGACACTCTTGATAGGGCCGGATGGAAAGATTGTGGCTTCCGGTTTGCGGGGTGCCCAGTTGCAAAAGAAGTTGGAGGAGATTTATGAATAGCGCCTGAGATGGCAATCTTTTGTCTGCGGTCTGTCTGCTGTTGTTGGTGGACAGACCGCTTTTTTTGTGCGTCTGACTACCCATGCTGTGCCGTGCGCGGCATGGGTCTTATTTGTTTGCGGGGATGAAAAATCGTCCGGAGGACATCCCTTTATTCCGCCCTGACTTCGTCAACGTGTCACCCAAAATTCATCTGTGAACAATGGCGCAATGCGTTGATGGCGTTTCATCAGCATAGTTCTGTTGATTGTCTGCTTGTTCTGAGGCAATGTAATCTGTATAGTCACTATAGTTTTAGCAAGTTCGAGCACCTTGTCCACACTCATATTTATGCCGGATAGTTTCAGCAGACGTTCCAATTCCTTGTAAACTTTCAAGGCCACGAAGCAGATACAGACATGGGCTTCTATCCTGCGCCGTGTGAAGTGAAACATTGGTCTTATCTCAATCTTTGATTTTGATATGCGGAAGGCCCTTTCAACATGCCATAGGTTATGGTAGGCGGCATATACGTCATTGACAGGTATATTCGTATTGGTAAGGTATCCTTTGAGACCATCCCATTTCGCATCTTTCTCCAGTTTCTCGTAATTGATGGTCACTTTCACATCTCCTTCCATTTTCAGGAACTTGTTGTATCCGCGCTTGTTGATATTGTCTTTGGTAAGAGTACCTCTGCGGTATGCCTTCTCCAGACGGCGTATCCCTTTCTCCCGGTTATAAGCATCCCTTCGGGCACGGTCTTCCGTATATCCGACCAATAACCTCTGCCCGTTGCCTTTATCGTATTCAACCATCCGGCAGTCTGTCTTAGGCTGCTCCAGTATCCATTCCTGTATCTTCCTGCTCTCGTTCCTGATTTTCGCACCGATGATATACTTGTAACCGTTTGCTTCAAGGTCGGCTATATTATCGTTGTTCATCAACCCTGAGTCAGCCACCACGATAAAATCTTCCAGCTCATATTTCCGGACAAATTCCGTCACTACCGGAAGCATCGTGTGTCCCTCGTACTTGTTGCCCTCATGGATGCAATACGCAAGCGGATAGCCGCCAATGCTGACCAACAGTCCCAATATAATCTGAGGGTTCTGGTGACGCCCTTCCTTGGAGAAACCCGTTTTGCGAAGCTCGTCCTCATAGTCCGCTTCAAAATAGAGTGTGGTGACATCATAAAACAGCACACCGATATGGCCGCCTAAAATCTTCTTTGTGTGAAGGACGCTTATGTCCTGAACTATCTTATGCTGGTTATCGCTCAGTTTGTCCAAATAACGATAGATCTTCGACAGGCTGACATCTTCATCAAAATGATTCTTCAGATACTCCACTGTGGCAGATTTGCTTGCAGGATAAGACAAGCGGGCTTTTACAAGTTGGCGGAACACCTCATCATCTATCCTGTTGAAGCCCACGTTGTCAAAGACACGGTCAAGTATCAGGTCCGCTCCATTGATGGAGATGTTGGTTATGCACGAAAGCATCTGTTCGGCATTCAGAAGTTCTGCATCACACTTCTTACGTTCCTCACCGAAGAGATCCAGCCGTGGATGGCGGCGTTCCTGTTCCGCCTCTATCCATTTACGACCTTTCGTTATCAGAGAATCTATTTCTTCTTGATGACGCGCTAAACCTATAGTGGTAAGTTCCTTCATCTTGCCGTTGACCTTTTCAACGACTATGACACCTACATTGCCTGATGGGTATTTCTTTTTTTACGTATAAACATTTTTTGTGCCGTGTCACCCTAAAATGGGTGATACGAAATTACAAAATATTGTTTATCAATCAATTATAATATTGAGTTTTTTTGAGTGACGAAGTCAGGCGATTTGGGTTTAATGCTTTTGACCTTCCAGATCCATCAGCTGGTCAGCCACAAAAAACATGTTGCCGGCACTCATCGCGGCTACGTGACTGCGAAGGAACTTTGCAGCACGCTGACGGATAGCCGCATCATCGGTCTTAATCAGTCCGGCAAAATGTACGACAAGCGAACTTTGCTGACGCTCATCCAACGACGGATATTCCTTTTCGCACAAATCAAGGTAGGCATTCAGGTCTCCCTTGGCATGGCATTCGATGAAGCGGAAACAGTTGTCATATTTTTTATCAGCATTGAAACCGAGGGTGTTGATTTCATTCTTGATAAGCTCATAGGTCGCTGCGTCATAGGGTTTCGTCCCTGAGAAGTATCCATAGACCTGTGCCTGATAGAGTTTGGAGAGCACCTTGTCTATCTCTACACGCGTGTTGGCATCAAACTCGTCCCGGTGAGCCACCATGAAGCGGGCAGGTTCATCGGTGGGCGATTCCACATACTGCTGGTAAACGAACAGATTTTTCGGGGACAGGCGGTCAGCATCGCTCAAGTCTTTGTAATAGTCATAGACAATCTTGAAGACTTCCTTGCTTTTGATGGTCTTGCCTACCTTTTCACGCAATTCCGCCATCTTGAGTGAGGCATACGCCGATATCAGATCCGGTGTACGTTCTCCACTGTCGTAGCGTGCCTTCAGCTTCTCAGGACTCATTTCCGGTTCAAGCTTACGGTTCAGGTCATCAATAAACGACTGTCCCTCTTCAAAACCAATCTTAGTGACAATCACCTTTTTGTCCGTATCAAGCACTATGAACGTCGGAAAGTATTCCACCTTGTACAGGTCGGCAAACTCCTTTCCTTCCTTTTCGGCATTAAGCTTGATGCAGACGAACTTTTCGTTCATGTAGTCGCCCACCGCCTTCTGCGGGAACACGTCGCGTGCCATTGCCTTGCAGGGGCCGCACCAGTCGGTGTAGAAATCAATGAATACCATCTTGTTTTCAGCCTTGGCGGCTGCCAGTGCTTCATCAAACGTGATGGAGCGGAAATTGGTCTGAGCCAGACCCGGCAGTGCCAGGAGGACTGCCAGGGCTGTGAGAATTTGTTTTTTCATACAGGTTATTTTAGGTTTTCAACTTTTGCAGGTTACAGTTGGCAAGGAGACGAACGGCCAGGTCCACTCCTTGCCAACTGACAGCTGGTTTGTCAGATTAGTCCGAGAAGGGGAATGTGTTCGTATTGCCCATCATCTCCTCAAATCCCAGGTTACTTCCGGTGATATCCTTTTGCGGAGAGAGATAGCGCACCGACTTCACCTTGCCCGTACCTTCCAAGGTCAGTCCCGGGGCAGCAATGGGCTGTCCGCCGTTCATCTGCTCTTCTTCATAGAAATACAGCTTGTAATTGTATCCTTCCTGCGTTCCGACAATGAATGCGTCGAAATTGTACGTCGCGCTTATCATCCCCAGGAAGCCGAGATACTGGTTGGTCACGAAGGTCACGGTTTCCGACGCCGGAATGCCGGTCAACGGAATTTCCAGTTCCGTACCCTGCGTCAGACTGTAAGCATACAGCTTGTTCCCGTCCACACAGTAGATGTAGGAAGCCGTACGTCCGTTAGCCGCCACGATGTCGCTCTTTGCCAGATGGAGAGAGGGGTCAAGAGTGACAATCCGTTCGATGGCATTTCCCAACGAATTGCTCTGTATCAGATAGCGTTCACCCTTGGACGGCGACTCGCACAGGAACCATCCGATGTTGGTACCTCCGGTGGAATTCACCCCGGAAGCCAGGCATTCCAGTTCCGTCGGATAATCGCTCTGGATATCCTTTCCGGATGTATCGGTCGCAACGGTAGAAGAGGACACATTGAAGTCGGCAATCATCAACCGATGTTCAGTGTTGCTCCAATACATGATTCCATTGGTCCATCCGATAATCTGGACGAACTTGCTGCCACCAGCACAAGAGGGATATCCCAGTTTACCGGTACTCTCAGCCTCACCTGAGTAGGTTGCCCCATAGGAACGTATGCCGGTGTTGGAGATGTAGCACTGGTAGAAGTAAGCCATGAAATAGCCATAGGGAATCTCATTGTCATCCATCGGACCGCTGAAGAACAGGTTGTCCCTGTTGAACACCTCGGTCAGGTCCTCCGAACGGAATCCCTTGTAATCCCGGCTCTCCGTCGTGACATGGATGAAGTTGTCCATAGCCAGTTCGTTGCTTTCCGGGTCGATATATTCCCCATTATAGAGGATGGACAGGTTACAGGGCTTTCCCTTCATGGGGGCACCCGTGCCGACTTCTATGACATCCGTCAGCAGTTCTTCGTTGTAACAGTCAAGGTCCGTATTCCCGTCTGGCGTCTCCTTCAGGATGTAAAAGCCTTGCGAATAGCTGGTGGAGGTGTGCAACAGGACGGAAGCATACTGCGCAAAATCATTGCTCTGCGCACGTACTTCGAGCACGATCCGGTAGTCTCCCGAAGGAAGTTCTACGACATAATCAGGCTCCTTGTCCGTCGATATCAGATAATCCCTGTAATCGATGTTTTCAGCGGAAGCTTTATACAGATACCAAGTATACGTCAGGTCATCTGCTGCATAAGCTGTCTGGACCGTCGGTTTGATGACATCCTTCAGGTTGACACCGACGTATGAACGGACGCTGTACTCCTCTTCCAGGTTTTCAATGACAATATCGCTGACGTCGAGCGTAGCCAAGGTCGAGTCATCTTCCGTACAGGCGGAAAACGAGAGGAGCATGAACAGTAAGGGGTAAAATATCTTTTTCATGATTCTATGCGTTTTAGTGATGATTAGTACCAGGGTTCAGGGTCGAAAGATACTGGTTCGCCGTTGGGTTCTCTGTAGATGTCGAGTCCGGCATCCAGACGTTTCTGGTTTTCTTCCTCCAACTTTTCGATAAACCACTGGCTGAGGTAGGTGACGTAGTTCGAATCGCCGGCAAACAGTTCGTCCAGATAATCCTCATCCCAGCTGTTTCCGGTCCATTCGATCATCAACTGGTGTTTCAGCTCGGTATAAGCACCAAAGTTGTTGTCGCCATAATGAGCATCCCAGTTGGTCGGTTTGGCCATGTGGCTGCTGATGACCAGCGTGTGGGTGGAGAAGGCTTCATAGCCCGACTTGAAGTAGCCGTTGTCCTTGAAGGTGAACTGCAAGTTGACATTGCCGTCATCCAATGAAGCATCACGCAGCACCACGATGGGGATGAGCGCCTTGTTCTGATTGGCGGGGATAAAGGATTTCGACAGCAATTGCGGGTCGTCGAAGGGAACAAAGTGTACGCCCGGCACGGCATCGGCCTCACCGGTGGAAATCTGCTCCAGCTCTACCGGACGGTCGTAGTCAAACAGACGTCCCATGGTCCCCACTTCAAACCATACCGTGTCGGTGGTCAGCTCTTCACCGACGGTGGCACTGCGCAAGGCAAATGAGTAGGCAGTCTCCAGCATATTCTCTTCGATGTCTTCGGCAAGGGTCACCTCTCCGTTGTAGTTGTAGTAGATGAAGTTGAGCCGTGGCTCCTCCAGGACAATCGGAGTGAGGTCCTTCTCACAGGAAGCCGTTGCCAGCAGACAGGCAAGGGCGGACAGTGTATGAATGAGTCTTTTCATAAGTCTTCAAAACAAGGGTTTAACGGTTGGGATTATATTCGGTTGTAGGCAACGGAAGGATGTATTCGCTCTCCCCTACCGGTTCGTCGCGCCACAGCATGGAGGTGCTGTTCAGACGCTTGTAGGTGTAGAACATCTGTCCTTCGGCATAGAACTCGCGCCGGTATTCGTCGACGATGAAGTCCTTCAAGTCGTCGGCAGAAGTAAACGACGGCATGTTGGGCACGTTGTGTGCCAGCATGTACGTGTTGTACAGACTGTTCGCCTCGTTCAGGTCTGTGGTGCTCTCCATTGCAATGAGGTAGACCTCCGACATGCGGAGCATCGGGATAATCTGGTAGTAAAGCATGGCGTTGGACACATCCGTATTCCAATAATACTTCATGCAGACGGACATCATCTGTCCGCCATTGTTCGGCACATTGTTGCGCCAACAGTTGCCGGCACGGTTGTTGGAGTTGGGATTGACCGTACTGAAAAGCTCGGTATGCATGGCCGAAGTAAGACCCAGGTTGACGCGTTCATCGAAACTGGTACTGCTGCCACCCACCAGGAAGTCCTGCGAATAGTCCATCACGTCATATTTGCTCAGATAGAACAGGCATTCATTGGGACACAGCTTGTAACCGGATGCAAAGTCCTGCGTACCGCTCATGGTCATCACGGGATTACCGTCCAGCGTGGCATCTATGACTTCCCGGGCTGCACGGTAGGCATTGGCATCATCACCGAGGTAGCGGTACATGCGTGCCTCCAGCGCTTTCACTGCCCAATAGTTCATGCGCGACTGACGGTAAAGCATGAAGTCGTCCACCGAACTGGTAGAGCCACTGTTCAACGCTGTAAAGGAGTATTGGAACACGGGGTCATTGTCCTTCAGCAGGGATTCTGCCTTCTCAATGTCCTGTTTCAACTTGCCGACAAACTCGTCGAAGGTGTAGTATGCCGGCATCTCGTCGATGTTGGTTGTCTCTGAATACGGGAGTGACACCTGCTCCGTCCCTCCCGGTACTTGTCCGAAGAGGCGCAGCACATCCAGATGGCAGTAAGCGCGTATGCCGTACGCCTCGCCCTGAATCGTGGCACGGACAGAGGGGTCCAAAATGACGTCGCCCTGCTCATCCACATGCTTGATGATGACATTTGCCTGTACGATGGTGTTGAAGAGCTGGGCATAGATGGCTTTGATGGCAGCCTGGGAATAAGTCACATTCTCATAGTCGTGCTTCATCAGGTAGTAGTCTTCATACCGGTACGTGTTGTCCGTCATGTCCCACAGATTCGCCAGCGACTCGATGTTGGTCATGCTCAACCGTTCGCCATAGATGTCCTGGTTTCCCATGAGCATGTAGAGACCGGTCACGGCACTGCAAAAACCGTTGTACGTGGAGAATTGGTCGTCTTCCTTCTGTTCGGTCTCGGGACGTACATCCAGCCAGTCGTTGCACGAAGAAGCACCGAACGCTGTCAGGAGGAGGACTAGTATGTATATCTTTCTCATAGTGTTCTGCTGTTTTTAAGTGAGTTTAGAATAAGAATTTGATGCTTCCCTGAATGTTGCGTGCATAGGGATAGCTCGTTCCGCGTTCCATCTTGATGGAGCCCCAGTGGAAGAGGTCGGACATGTTCACTCCGAAGGTGATGCTCTGCACACCGGCATAGCGACGTATCCAGTCACTGTCCCAGCGGTACTGCAGGCTGACGGACGAGAGTTCCAGCACATTGTCATCCATCACGAAACGGGAAGTGGCCTGTGTCTCATCGTTACTGAAGCCTTTGAAGAAAGTCACGTCGCCCGGCTGCATCCAACGGTCAGTGTATACACGCTTGTCAACATTGGAGGACTCCAACGTACTGGTGGTCACCTCCACACGGTCTACCAGGGTGCTGTTGTATGCCTTGCCTCCCCAATAGTAGTTGAACGAGACGTTCAGCGTCAGTCCTTTCCACATCAGCATCGTACCAAAGTTACCGCGGTAGGGTTGGTAGCCCGGTCCCAGGTAGACCTTGTCTCCCGCCTTCCAGGTGGTCGTCAGGTTCCCGTCGCGGTCGAGGAAGATTTCACGTCCCGTACTGGGGTCGACACCCATGGAACGTACGGCATAAATACCGTTCTGCGGACGTCCCTCATAGAACAAGTTTGCCACCTCATAGTCTTCATCTGCCAACATCGCCTCATTCTGCTCCTTGATGGCTTCCGAGAGCTTGGACACCCAGTTCTTGTCATACACCAGCTGTCCGCTGACCATCCAGTTCAGCTCGCGTGCCTGGTCACGGATGATATAGGCACTCAGCGAAGCTTCAAAGCCGCGATTCTTCACTTCACCCACATTTGCCATGTACGAAGGGAAGCCCATGGAGAGAGGGATGTCCATCTGTGAAAGGAGGTTCGAAGTGGTCTTCGTGTAGAAGTCAAATTCACCCTTGATGCGTCCCTGCCACAGGCCGAACTCCAGACCGACGTTAAACTCGTCGGTAGTCTGCCACGTCAGTCGCGGGTTACCCCACTCGTTCAATGTGGCGCCGGTCCAGTTCATATACTTGTTACCGGTCTCGTAGGCAAAGATGGTAGTCGCTCCCGAACCGGAACCCTGTTGCGAACCGGTCTGTCCGTAGGAAGCCTTCAGGCGCAGGATGTTCAGCGTCGGATTGCCGGCAAGGAACTTCTCGTTGTGCAGGTTCCATCCGATACCGGCACTCCAGAAGGGAGCATACTTCTTGTCCGTTCCGAAGGTGGAGCTACCATCGACACGGTACGACATATCCACATAGTAGCGTCCGTCATAGGTATAGTTGACGTTGCCTGTGAAGCCCATCATGCGTTGCAGGGTCTTGCTGCCGGTCGGGAGCTCGTTCAGGGCATACTGACGGGCATTGCCCAGGAAGCTCATGTTTTCATCGGAGAATCCCTCGACATTGAATGTATAGGAATAGCCGTCCTGCTGGTTCATGGAGTAGTCCAGACCGACATAGAGCTGGTGCTTGTCCAGGAAGGTCTTCGAGTAGGAAAGCGTCAGGTTGCCGCTGTAGCTGTAGTCCTTCCCGGTGCCGTAGGCATACGAACCACGGCGGAAGAAGCCTTCGTCGGTAGAGTATTCCGGTGAAGTATTCGTGTCGGATGTAAAGTAGGAGTCGCGCGGCGAGAGGAATACATCACTGTGGTTCGTGGTGCTCGTGATGCCGAACTGTCCGCGCAAAGTCAGCTCCGGCAGGATGTTCCACTCGACGGCAAAGTTGTTGGTCAGCTCCTCGTAACCGCTCTTGTCAAACGAGCCCAACGAAGCATCATAGAGCGGGTTAAAATCTCCACGTCCCCAGCTGGAACCACGGAATGCCTCGAAGAACTCCACGTAGTCGCCGTTCTCATCGAAGGGGGTGTTGTAGGGTTGCTGTGCCACGTAGTCGCTGAACGAACCGTAGTTGCTCTCGGTGCTCCGGCTCATGCCGTAGGAAGTATAGTTCTTGAAGATGAAGTTCTTCACGGTGTACATCAAGGTGACAGACCCGTTGAACGTGCGGCGCGAGGAGTTCTTCATGGCACCCTCCACATCCTTGTAGTTGGCTGTAGCGCTCCAACGGAACTCTTCGCTACCACCTTCCAAACGAACGTTGTAGTGCGAACCCACTCCGGTACGGACCGGTTTGCTCAGCCAGTCGGTGCCAACGCCCTGCTGTACCTTGCGCAAGCGGCGGTTATAGATGTTCTGGAAAGTAACCGTATTGTCAGGGAGAGACGACGTGTAGAGCCCCAGGGAGTTCTCCAGTTCCAACTTCTCCCGTGCATTCAGCATGTCGTAGGAAGTGAGGTCGGGCACTTCGAAGTCCAGACCGACTTCGGCATTCACGCGGAGCTTGCCCGGCTCGGGTTGTTTGGTCACGACGACGATGACACCGTTCGAACCGCGCGAACCGTAGATGGCAGTGGCGGCAGCATCCTTCAGGATATTGATGGACTCGATTTCCTCGTCGTTGTAGTCCATAAGCTTCTCCAACGAGATTTCAAAACCATCCATGATGATGAGCGGCGTGTTCACGGCGTTGGAGGCACTTTCGTTGAACTCCTGCACACTCATCGGCAGCGACGAGTTACCACGAATGTTGATTTGCGGGAGGGCATTCGGGTTACTACCCGCTATGTTGTTCACGGCAAAGTTCAGAGATGCATCAATGTTTTTCAATGTCTGGAGCAGGTTCTGCCCTTTGAACATGTCCAGCTCCTCGGAGGTGACGGTCGAGACGGCGCCCGTATAGCTCTCCTTCGCCTTCTTGAAGATACCGGTCACCACGACGTCCTGCAATTTCTGAGCATCACTCTCCAGGACCACGTGCATGTCGGCATTGGCTACCAGCACCTGCGTCTTCATACCGATGTAGGAGATCTGCACCTTGTAATTTGCCCCGAACGTGAAGCCCGTGATTTCAAACCGTCCGTCAATGTCGGTTGCCGTACCGAAGGTCGTCTCCTCGTTGTCCGCTCCCAACAAGCGTACGGAAGCACCGATGATGGGCAGTCCGTCGTCCTTGGAGATAACCGTACCGTAGATGCGGTGGGTCTGTTGTGCCTTGCGGTTGGTCTCCGCCTTGCGGATAATCACCGTGTTGTCCACAATCTCGTACGTCAGCCCCGTGCCTTTCAGCACTTCGTTGAGCACTTCTTCGAGCCGCTTGTCCTTCAGGGTGCAGGTCACAGGCTTCACCCCTTGCAGAATCTGCTTCTGATAGACAAACTCGTGGTTTGTTTTCTCCCTCAAGTCAGAAAACACTTGTTCAATGGGTGTATTCTTATACACCGTGTCGATGTCTTGCGCCGAAACCGGGATACCCAAGACACCCAGCAGAATTAAGCTGAAAAGCTTTCGTTTGCTACTGTTCATAGTCAGTCATTTGTTTTATGAATTCGTTACATAGTCTTTTCTCTCCATGCACCTGCAGTGGGTGCTCCGTCAGTTTCTCCGCGTTCCAAACGGAAGCATCGAAGCCTGCCGGCCGTATTTGTTCATGGTCCATCTGGTCTTTGCTTTTATTCCTAAAACGCAAAGGGTGTAAAAAAGGACAGCTGAAAAGTGCATTTTTTTCAAAGAAGCTTCAAAATTCGTTGCTGTTTCCCTATTTTTGTACGCGAAATGTGCTGACCGATGACAGAGGACGAGATTTTCATAGATTTCCAACAAGGCAAGATAGACTCACTATATCATACCCTGTACGGGAGACTGATGTCGTATGCCTCCCGCTGCTTGGGGGAGGACGCCTCGTTCATGTCGGAAGACTGTGTGCAGGATGCCATCTACAAGACTTACCGGATGCGCCGCACCTTTCAGAATGCCGCAGCCTTCAAGTCCTATCTCTACACCTGCATCCACAACCACGCCGTCTCCATCCTCCGCAAACAGATGGCGCAAGAGAACTATCTCGCAAACCGGGAAGAGGAGGACCTGCAACACTCGTTGCTGGAACAGGAGGTGCTCGACCTGTTGTTCGACGCCATCCGTTCGCTTCCGGAGAAGTACCGCCGGCTGTTTGACATGAGCTTTGAACAGGGATTGAAAAATGCTGAAATAGCCGCCTTGCTCCACGTGTCAGAGAGTGCGATCAAGAAGCAGAAGGCAAGCATGATCCAGCAGCTGCGCGATGACCTCCTGCGCAAAACGGGCAAAGACTACATGTCGCTTTTCCTGCTCTGCCTGATGTAATCCGGACCGCAGAGACATCGTCCCGACGGATTCTTCCGCTGTTCCACAAATATTCTTCAACCCAAATTTCGTTTCTTCTCAGGGAATCGCTATATTTGTTACATAAACAACTAATTTATCGTAAGCATGAAAACACAGGTAACACATTTAGGAATGATTGATTCAGAAAACCGCCAACAAAGTTATGGGGCGCGCATCCAGTTGGATGGAAAAGAAGTGTATGTTGACTTGAATTTCTACACGCTTCGTCCGGACGCTTCCGGATGGGCAGAAGTCTATGAGGATTATATCACGCATCTGGCAGAGCACCAACGGACGGTAGAGACGGCCCTGCGCCGTGATTTTGAAAAAGGGGGCATTGTGCGCAAGTACATCGACTGCCACCTGAAGGAACTCCCCTCTTCCATCCTCGAGAAGATGCTGGCTCCGACGCCTCCCTCCCTCTCACCCGAAGAACGGTTGCTGTCCCTCCTCTCCCTGAAACGCATCGGGCTTTATCCTGGCGATGATGCCTACGCCGTATGGGACTACACACCGGGATGGCAATATACCGACCAGCTGATTGTCGGCAACACGGACGAAGCAGGCAAGCTGGAGTATGTGTCGTGGGAAAGCTGAGCGAACAAGATGATAACAAGATAACGCGGACCTGTCCCTGCTGTCGGCAGAGGCAAGTCCGCGTTCTTTTTCTCTCTTATATCTTACATCCGGATACGGCTCAGATGCGCTCCAGTTGCACGGTGAAGTGGCGCATCAGCGGAGCTTCCCAGGTGATGCGTACGCCGTGCTGGATTTCCTCGCGACGGTCATAGACATTCTTCAGTGCCACGGCAATCACATCCATGTGGTTGTTCGTATAGACACGGCGCGGAATGGCTAGACGCAACAGGTCCAGACCGCCGAAACGGTTCTCACGGGTCACCGGGTCACGGTCGGCAAGGATGTAACCGATCTCGCAACCACGGATGCCTGCCTCCAGGTAAAGCTCAATCGTCAACGTCTGAGCGGGGAATTCTTCTTTAGGTACGCGCGTGAGGATTTTCGTCGCATCGACGAAGATGGCGTGTCCGCCGGCAGGACGCTGGTAGGGAATGCCGAACTCGTCGAGACGGGCGGCAAGGTATTGCACCTGCTTGATGCGCGTCTCCAGATTGTCAAACTCCGTGTTCTCGTCCAGACCGATGGCCAATGCGTTCATATCCCGTCCGTTCATGCCGCCATACGTCAGGTAGCCTTCAAACTGGATGCAGTACCCTTTGGCACCGTCGTACCAGTCCTGACGGTGGGTAGCGATGAATCCGCCCATGTTGACGATTCCGTCCTTCTTCGCACTCATGGTCATACCGTCAGCTAGAGAGAACATCTCGCGGGTGATTCCCTTGATGGTCTTCCCGGCATAGCCGTCCTCACGGGTCTTGATAAAATAAGCGTTCTCGGCAAAACGCGCCGAATCGAACACGACCGGCTTGCCATACTTGTCTGCCAACGCACGCACCTCGCGCAGGTTCTGCATCGACACGGGTTGTCCGCCGGCTGTGTTGTTGGTAATGGTCACAATGATAAACGGGATGCGGTCGCCATGTTCGCGCAGTGCCTGCTCCAGTTTGCGCGGGTCGACATTCCCCTTGAACGGATGTTCCAGCTGGGTGTCCTTTGCCTCGTCGATGGTACAGTCGAGCGCAGTAGCCTTGCGTCCCTCGATATGTCCCTTTGTCGTGTCGAAGTGCGAGTTGCCCGGGACGATGTCTCCCTCATGCACCAGGTAAGAGAACAACACATTTTCCGCCGCACGTCCCTGGTGGGTCGGGATGACATATTCAAACCCCGTCAGGCGGGTGATGGTCTCTTTCAGCTTGAAGAAAGAAGATGCGCCGGCATAACTCTCGTCGCCCAGCATCATTCCTGCCCACTGACGGTCGCTCATGGCACCCGTCCCCGAGTCGGTGATGAGGTCTATGTAGACCTGTTCTGCTTTCAACTGGAATACGTTGTAATGCGCTTCCTTGATCCACTGTTCGCGCTCTTCGCGGGTGCTTTTACGGATGGGTTCCACCATCTTGATTTTCCATGATTCAGCAAAAGGTAATTCCATAAGTCTGCTTTTTAAGGTTTATGTCCCGAAGTTAGGCGGTATTTGCCGCATGACAAAGCAATCTGCTTTCTTTTTGTTCAAGAGCTGTTGTAAAACAGAAAAAGAAGGACATCCTGTCACGCAAATGTAGCCGTTTCGCCAACGGAACGTAGAACGGGTGTAGCGTCCCTGTCACAAGATAGCCTCATCTTTGCAGCGAGAATCTTAGTGTATAACAGAGACAACATGCGAATCAGAACATTTGCAAGAAGTGTATGTATCTTAGGGATGGGCATCGTGGCTACTGCGCTCCATGCCGAGAACATCAAAGGACAAATTTCAGACAAAACAACCGGTGAACCACTCGTCGGAGCACTCGTGAAAGTGGTAGGCTCGACCCAGGGCGGAGTGACCGATATCGACGGACACTATCAGCTCCGGCAACTGCCTGCCGGAACGTATACCCTGGAAGTGACGTATGTGGGATACCGCACCCTGCAGGTGCCCGACGTGCGACTCGACGGCAAGGACCTTTCGCTGGACATACAGCTCGACCCCGACACGCAAGAGCTGGGAGAGGTCATGGTGACGGCACGGAAAAACCTCGAAGGAGAGAAAGCACTGATGATGGAACGTCAGCAGGCATCCTTCGCCATTGAGAACATGGGTGCCAAGGAGATGAGCCTCAAGGGTGTTGGCAACGTGCAGGAGGGGCTGACCAAAATCACCGGAATATCGGTGGCGGATGCCGGACAGCTGATTGTCCGCGGACTGGGCGACCGCTACAGCACCACCACCCTCAACGGACTTCCCATCGCCTCGCCCAACCCGGACAACAAGCTTATTCCACTCGACATCTTCCCGACTGCCACGGTGCAGAACATCACCGTCAGCAAGGTTTATGAAGTCGGCTCGTTCGCCGACTACTCGGGAGCACATATAGATATAGGTACCAAGGAGAGTGTGGGACGCGACTTCCTCACGGCAGACTTCAACGTCGGCGGAGCCTTCAACACCCTGGGCAGCGACTTCTACCGGAGTGATCGGCGGGGGACGATGTTCACCACCGACAAGCTCGACGACCGCTACTGGAACATGAGCCGGACGGAATTCAACACGGACGTGCTGCGCACGGACCCCTTCGATACCTCCTTCGCCATCGACCGTCAGACAGCACTGCCCGACTTCGGCGGCTCACTCTCCGGCTCCAGGGAATGGGACTTTGCCGGCGGGGATGCTCTCAGCCTGATGGCATCACTCGGCATCAGCCACTCGTCGCAAATACTCGACGATGCCAACGTGAAGACCATGAACAAACAGGGCGACATCAAGAACAACTTCGACTACGACAGTTTCACCTCCAGGCTCAATCTCGCAGGACTGCTCAGCCTGGGCTACTCCTTCCGCGAATCGGACAACTTGTCTTACACCTTCCTCTATGCACGGAATGCCGAAGACGAATACCGGAACCGCAGCGGCTTCGACTCTGAAGGCAACGACCTGCTGGGCAGCAACAGCGTCTTCCACGCCTACAGCCTGCTCAACAACCAGCTTGCCGGACATCATGACTTTGCCGAACGATGGACACTCGACTGGGCTGCCTCCTATGGCATGACACGCAGCGACGAGCCGGACCGCCGCCAGGTGATGTTCCGCCGTGACCCCGAAACGAACGAACCGACACGCCTCTTCCTGCTCAACCAACAGGAGACCATGCGTTACTTCGGCGAACTGGAAGAAGACGAGCTGGTGGGCGACGTACGCAGCAGCTACCGCTGGAACGACAACGACCTCGTGCGCTTCGGAGCTGCTTACAAGAACAAGAAACGTGACTTCCGCAGCGCGAACTTCTACTACAACCTCGACAACCTCGATGCCGACATCACCACCATCTACGATACCGACGGCTACCTGAACTATGCCAACGTGCAGAACGGCTCCATCGTGGTCGACCGCAACATGCAGGCACGCAACTCCTACCAGGCGACACACGACATCCTTGCCGGATTTGCCGAAACCGAGTTGCACCCGTGGGCGAGCTGGATGGTCAACGTCGGTGTGCGCGTAGAGAACTCGCGTCAGAGTGTGGACTACTACACCGACGGAGGAACGCCGCGCACCGCAGAGCTGAACAAGACCGACTTCTTCCCGGCTCTCAACGTCAAGTATGACCTCACCCCGGAACAAAGCTTCCGCTTCTCCGCCTCGCGCACCGTGACACGTCCCGCCTTCGTCGAGATGGCACCCTTCCTCTACCGTCCCAGCTATGGGAGCACCTCCCTGCGTGGTAACGAGGAAATACAGAACGGCTACAACTACAACGTGGACCTCCGTTACGACTTCTTCCCGAAGAACTCCAACGACATGTTCTCCGCCACGCTCTATTTCAAATATCTCCAGGACCCTATCGAACGCATCCAGCAGGCTGAAGGCGGCGATGCCGTCCACTCCTTCCGCAATGCAGACAACGGCATAGCTGCCGGCATCGAACTGGAGTTCCGCAAAGAGCTGTTCAAGGACTTCCGGGTGGGACTCAACGGCTCCTACATGTACACCAACGTAAAGCTGCCGGGCAATGACGGCATCTACACCGAGAACCAGCGTTCGTTGCAGGGAGCGTCGCCCTACCTGCTCAATGCCGATGTCAGCTACACTCCGCGCTGGGGCGAAGAGAAACAGCTCAGCCTGGCACTGGTCTACAACATGCAGGGCCCGCGCATCCACACCGTCGGCATCTTCGGACTGGGCGACGTGGAACAGGATGCACTCCACACGCTCAACTTCGTAGGCAGCTTCCGCATGAACAACCACTTCACCCTGAAATGGAAAGTCAACGACCTGCTGGGCAGTACCGCCCGCTTCCGTCAGGATGTCCCCGACACGGGCGAGAAAGTCACCGTAGAGTCCTACAAACCGGGCACCCATGCCGAAATAGGCATCAGCTACACGTTGTAGGAGTCCGCATGGGAAACGAACTTAAAAACTTACTAACTTATAAACTAACCAACTACAATGCTTATGAAACTGAATGTTTTTGGAATGAAAGTAAACGTATGGGCCATGGCAGCCTTGATGAGTATGGGTCTCTGCGCCACTGCATGCAGCGACAGCGATGACGACAGCCAGAACCCCGGCGGAGGCGACGCAACCACCGTGGAGATGGAGAACGGCGCTACACTGACGGGCGGTGTCAAGAACGGACAGACCGTCATCCTCAAAGAAGGCTACTCCTTCAAGCTCTCCGGTGAATACCTGGTGGAGGCCGGCGGTCTGCTCAAAATCGAACCGGGCGTGACCATCAAGGCTCAGAACGACGACGATACTCCCGACTATATCATGGTCGCCATGGATGGCAAAATCGATGCACAGGGCACTGCCGACAGCCCCATCGTGATGACCGTGGAGAACTATCCTGCCGAAGGTGCTTCGCTGGGAGGCAACGGCTGGTGTGGGGTACACATCTGTGGAAAGGCACATACCAACAAGGGTACCGGCACGAAATCTGAAATCGGCGGCTACCCCTACGGCTCAGGAAGCAGCACGGCAAATGACAACGACAATTCGGGTACGATGCGCTACGTCCGCCTGGAGTGTGCCGGCTATGCATTCTCTGAAGAGACGGAAGCCAACGGACTGACACTCTATGGTGTGGGCAACGGCACGACCATCGACCACATTCAGGTATACCGTGGTGCGGACGACGGTGTGGAGTTCTTCGGAGGCTCCGTCAATGTGAAATACCTCATCGTGACCGACTGTGAGGACGACTCGTTCGACTGGACGGAAGGCTGGAACGGAAAGGCGCAGTTCCTCGTTGCCGACCAACGTGGCACAACAGCTGCCAAGGACAACGGCGACTGCCTGATCGAGGCGGACAACAACGGAGACGACAACGCTGCCACTCCTATCGCCCACCCCATCCTTGCCAACCTGACGCTGATTGGCAACAACAGCACGGAAGGCACCCGCGGCATCCGTCTGCGTGAGGGTACTCAGGCTGAAATCTACAATGCCATCGTGACCGGCAAGCCGAACTGTCTGACTGTGGAGACCGAAGGTACCGAAAGTTCATTGGCAGACGGCACTTCGAAATTACAATACATCGTGCTGGGACAGAACTTCTCATCAGCTGAAGGCATCTACACGCAGGACATGTTCCTTGCCGAGGGCAACCACAACAGCGTATCTGCCACCAACATTCCCTCGTTTGCATCCAATGACTTCGTCGGAGTCATCGACGGTGGAGCCACCTTGTCCGACTCCTTCTTCACCACAGCTGCTTACTGTGGTGCCGTGAGCGCCGACAACAGCGCATGGGACCTGAACAAGGCTTGGATGCGCAAGTAAAAAACGACATTTCTCATCATGTTTTATATAGATTGCGTATATCCGGACGTTGGGACGACACACCACCCACTCCGGTAAAATAAGGCTCATGAAAAGGCAGAGGCGTGCTCGCGAGGAGTACGCCTCTGATGTGTTTAGATATCCCTCACAAATGAGAATTAGCAATCAAAAATATGGAATATAATAAAATTATTTTACTTCAGTTATCCTTAGTAACAGATAAGGGCTTGCAGGCAGTTTCACTCTACCTTGGTTTTTATCATACACCCGATATTTTATCGGGGCAGTCGTTTCGAAAACGACAGGACATTCGGTTATCGTCATGTTCCAAGTGTCAATAATCTCCACTTTAAAACGCACCCCTTCCTTCAGACGGGGATAAGAAGCATTTTTTACCGGCAAATCAAATATCCATTCCGGTCTTATTTCTTTACCTAAATAAATCATATAATAATTCTCTCCAGCAGTGGAAGTATAAGGGTCCCAGCTACTATCGCATAGATGCAGGGGATTAGGGAGTGCATCCAAAATCTGTCTTGTAAAACCTATACGCTTCCAAGACTCTCCTTGAAAAGTTCCTCCTACAGCCAAGAAATCACGGGAATAATCCTCAGAATTATCCATATAACATTCCCCATGAGTGACGTAAGTCCCAACAATCAATCCTTGCCACAGACGATACAGATATTCCTGACCGCTCAAGCTTCCCCAACGGTTATCCATATTCCCCTCATAACATACTTCATCAAATATAACTGGTTTTTTATAAATATTCTTCACTGTAGCTGCTCTACCAAAACCCTCCACCGGTGCTTGATCTTGGATGCTGGCATGGGTATATTCAGGTTTCCAATAACTGTAATACTTAGCAGTATTCGAATGAATGGAACACAAATGTGAATAAGGATCATTCTCCACAACTGTACGCGTAAAAATATCCCAATATTCCGGCTTTAGTTCTCTCAGAAAATCATATTCATTGGCCAGTGACCACCAGACATTGCGAAACGAGCTCATACGAGCTGTCAGATACTTCAAATAACGGACACTGGCTTCCAAAGGCATCCTATCGAATCCCCAACGCCCGTCGTCATAAGGGTGGAAAAGGATTAAATCCGCCTCCACCCCTATCCGGGATAATTTATCCACACACTCTTCCACATGGGCAAAATAAGCTGGGTTAAAGCGGGCAAAATCCCATTCATACACAGGTTTACCCTTTTCATCCGTTGTCACCTTCTTTATTTCAAAAGGAAACATGAAAGGTTCAGGATAATCAGGGTCAAAGTTTTGCACAAAAAACAACATCCTAATCTTATTGAACTTGGACTGTTCCAATGATTTTACAGTTTGGTCGGGCTGATTACCGACCACATGCATCCAATTATAAGAAGTCGTTCCAACCGGGTAGTAACGTGTGCCATCAGCATATTTAAAATTATAAGTTCCATCCACCTTAACAGGACCATGATTCCCTTTACTCGGAGCGACACATTCCAACCGCCCTCTCATTTCATTCAGTCCAGAGATCTCACTCTTTGTCACATATGACCATGTTCCCTGGATCATCGGCATGAAACGAATCCTGAAAGTATCATTTCCGTCATAAAATCCACGCACAGTCAGTGTGGTATCCGGTCCACTGAATGTCGCTGTAAATTCTACATCAAAAGGATTCCCTGTCACTTTTGCAGGTAGGGAAATTTCATACCGTCCCCAGCACTCCACCTTATCTTGAGCAAATCCTCCGAAAATACTTAAGAACAATAACAGCAAAAAAATGCAGCAATATTTCATAGAAAATCCAATCATCAAATTATAGTTAAATAACGTATCAGTCAAGATTCCTCAAAACAAACTCTGACACTTCCACCTGCCCATCACCACCGGCAAAAATACCCGGACGAACAAACAGGAAACCATATACCGTATTATGATGTACCCCCGAGATTTCAAATCCCCATGGATACTTATGCCATTGTTTACCGTCGGCACTATACCAGGCCGATAATACATTCGCATCATTCCGCAAACGTAACCACATCTTTCCACATTGGTTCGCTTGAGGATATTTTGATTCTGCACGACTGACTTGCCCCCGTCGGTAACGAAGTAACTGCTTATGATCAAAACCAAATCCAAAATGATAATTCTCATCGTAATAAGCCACCAATCCAGCAGATGCATTTTCACCTTTCAATTCGAAACAGGCCTCTACTTCATATTTATGAGCACTCGTGCGTGCCAGAAGCGGAGAGCCTTCTTTTGGACTATTTCCTTTGGCTTCTATACTGATTTTATTCGGAGTAATCCGAAAACGGTCATTCAAACGGTGTTCTCGACACGTCTGCCATACAAAATCCTCTATACCGGATAATTTCAAACGTTTGGGTAGTACAGGTAAAGAAATAGGTCCTTCTTTTAAATATAACCATCCATCTTCCTTCTGAATCAGTTCACGTAAAAGAGTCTGACGTCCCAACGTTTGAAATCCATTCTCATAAGCATGAAAAATCATAAATAGACGTCCGTCTGCTGTATCAACAATAGAACCATGACCTTTACTCCACCATTTTTCGGTACGGGATTCCGTACGAAGAAGCGGATTGAACGGAGCATTCTCCCAAGGTCCCATGATATTTTTACTACGTGCCTGAACTACCATATGGCTTGTGGGAGGACCTGCTGTTCCCCCTTCGGCAACGAATAAATAATAGTATTCTCCAACTTTCTTCACATTCAGACCTTCCATGGAGACTCCTTCTATATCCCATTCCTCCGGTATTTCCCATTCCTTATATATCCGAATCGGTTCTCCTGTAATAGAACATCCGTCATCTGATAATGGATACAGGGCGCCGGAACTGAGCAGCAGATAACGTTTTCCATCCTCACCAACCACATGTTCCGGATCAATGCCTCCTATATTCAAATCTACCGGAATACTCCAGGGACCTTCCGGGCTATCTGCCCAAGTCACCATATTGGTTTTTCTCCCTTTCTCATTCAAAGTTGGGAAATAGATATAAAAACGCTTGTTATGGTATACGATGTCCGGAGCCCATATGTCTCCGGTAAAAGTGGTTAAAGCTGTTGAACATGGCTTCCAGTTGACCAAGTCTCCCGATTTGTAAACCACCAATCCCGGGGTATAAACAAAAGAAGAATGAACGAGATAATAGAAATTACCATAACGTATAATTGAAGGATCAGAGTTATCACCCTCCAAAATACGTACGGTTGTCTGATCCTCATTTAAAGAGTCTTGGGACTGCCCCCATACAGGTAGCGTCCCAAAGACCAACAAGCATGCACCAACAAATAAAATACTTTTCATTGATCATATAATTTATATAGTATAAGATAAAGAACCCAGGTTATCATTGCCCTAAGTCTTATCCAACCCAAATCATCATTAGACTTTAAGCGGTCTAATGAGATTTGAGTTCAATATAATGCCTATTCTCTATTCTTGTGCCAAGCCATATCCGTTCCAAATCCTTCCTTTAGATTTTTTTAATGTTTCAAATGGGATTGGCCAATAATATCTAGGAGGAACATTACCATCCTTTACTCCCGGCAACAAATTGCCGTTTGTATAATGATCGGCAAATTTCACCAAGGTCACACCCCAATCAACCTTTGTATAGCCCTCGTCAAGCAATTGTTTCGCTTCAGCACCATTAGGATCTATATAATGGAACAATCCTTGAATGGCCAGATTATGGTCTTTCCCAGTAACTTTAACCGGAAGGGTACTGTAATCATATTGTCCTCTCCATCCCGGATACAAAGCCGGATTCGACTCGTCCGGATCAAAGGTCAACGGTGATTTCAAATGCACTTTTTTTGTATATACATAGTTCGGAAGGACATTTCCGTTGGCAAATTCATGGTATCCTTTTGCCTGTAAATCCTTAATGACCTTTGACATTTCTTCCCGAACAGCCAAAGCCTTTTCTACAAACTTACCAGAACGGATCAAATCCCACCGGCGGGTACCCTCGCCAAGTAGTTCCAATTTACGCTCCTGCAAGATAGCCTCTTTCAAGGCTTCGCCTGAAGCTGAAATGGCATGTTCGGAATCACCGAATGCACGTTGACGAATTTGGTTCAGCAACCGGGTGGCTTCGTCCTCTTTTCCCAGTTCGGCTTTGACCTCTGCCTGCATTAACATCAGGTCGGCAAGCCTCAACACCGGCCAATTCATTCCCGAAGAACGCGACGATGTCGTATAAGGAGGATTCATGCGGTTCTCATCCCATTTATTGATTGCGAGTCCGCCATCCAACTTACTACCCGGAGTAAATGAAAGCAGTGCTTCATTGCCGTCTCCTTTACTTCCAGTCACAGCCACACTGACATCCCTGCGCATGTCCCCCGCTTCGAACTCACCATAATAGAAAGAGGGAATGATGCGCAACGCTCCGAACGACTTGCACGGCGCAGCCTGACTATTACCGCCATTGGACGGACGTCCAAAAGAATAGGGATACTCACTGGTAGTAGTCTGACCTCTTTGTCCTCCTTGTATATTACCTACTTCAAAAATAGATTCAGGACTAATCTCCAGGTCATGAGCATACTGGAAATGACGTTGGAATGGGTTGTTCGCATACCCCCGGTCATCCACCGTTACCAAGGTTGCTGTTCCTTTATTGGCCAAAGCCGCCTGAAAGTATTGCTCGGCAATCTTATAATAATCTAGATAATCATTGCGACGAGCATAAACGCATCCCTGTTCTTCTTTCCCTTTTGTCATAAAATGTATGTCTCCATACAAACCTGGCATATCGGTACGGATTGTCTGGTATCCACCGGAATAAAGAGCCACCTCCCCTAGTAATGCATCAGCAAATCCCTTGGAAAGACGTTCAGCAGTAATGCCGCCTTCCCCCAACGGATACATCAGAGGTTCTGCCTCCTTCAAAATCTTGATCAGGTTGTCATAGACCACAAAACGGGAAGTCAACGAATAATCTTCCACATTCTTATTCTCATATCCATAAGGTATGTCACCATAATGCTTGACCAATTCGAAATAGCAAAATGCCTTCATAGTCAAAGCCTCGCCATACAGTTGGGTCCAATCATTAACTTTTCCTGTGGCTACAGCCTCTTGGAAGGCTGATTTGCCAGCGATCAATTCTGCGACTTTTGACACACGTGCAATGGTCGTATACAGTCCGTTGAAACCAGATCCGCCGGCATTCACAGCCAACAGCTCCGGCAAGAGCCTGGCGTTGGCATTGTTCAAAGAGCCGCTCTCCGGATAGATTTCAGAGTCAGATCCGAGGGGATCATTCCAACGATAAGCACCCATAATACAATTCTGGCGATAATTAGCATAACACCAAGACAGGATTTTAAACGTTTCGGAAGTAGAAGAAGTCACAAACTCATCTCCTGCGTTCTCCGGTGAAGAAGTGTCAAGAAAATCACTGCACTGAGCAAAGGAGCTGCATAGCACCAATGCCGATATATATGTCGTTAACTTATTCATAATAAATGATTTTATGATTTATTTTTGTTAGAAAGAAAGATTTAAACCAACCACAAACGAACGTGCTCTAGGATAAGTGCCCCAATCCAATCCCACCGTAGGGTATTTTGCATGGTTCTGAGAAGTATTAGTGCTTACTTCAGGATCTAGACCCGAGTAATCGGTTAAGGTGAACAAATTGTAAATTGTCCCATAAATACGCAATTTGCTCAAGCCAGCCTTATGCAAGACATTATCAGGCAATGAATAACCCAATGTCAGCGTGTTCAAACGCAAATAAGAACCATCCTCAATAGCAATACTGGAAGTTACCCCATTTTCGCTATAAGGTAATGGCAAATTAGCATTGACATTGGCTGCATTTAATTGTTCAGGAGTAGTGAGACGAATCAATTTCCCATCCACCACATCATAAATCCTATAGGAGTCTTTTATAAAGCCGAGTTTATTCTCATAGACTCCTGCTTCCTTTGCACCGTATAAGGAAGCGATTTTATTCACATTATACACATCATTACCATAGCTCCAATTAAAGTACAATCCTAAATCAAAATTTTTGTAAGTCGTATTGATATTGAAGCCACCTGTATGAACGGGATTCATGTCACCAATAATGGTAACATCCTTTTCATCAATGCTGCCGCTATGATCTATATCTCTGAATTTCGGAAGTCCCGGATAGGCATTTTGTCCAGACGGACGCTCTACTCCATGTACCGGATTGATAAATGAACCCAAATCTGTCACTCCCTCTTTCAATACATATAGTCCATCCACATAGTTAAAGTCATCTGTGGTATAAAAGCCATCATAGATAAACCCTCTGACCATCCCCACAGGCTTACCTTCTTGCAAAATGTAATCCTCACCCGGGAAACTACTGCTGCCACACCAACCGGAACCATATAGACCGGTTACATTGTCTGCCAATTTATCAACTCTACCCTTGTTAAAATTGATATTTACACCGGCCGTGATATTCCAATCTTTATTCTGAAAAATCACCCCTGACAACGACAGTTCAATACCCTTATTACTAGTCTGACCTATGTTATCATACGTGGACGTGAATCCGGTAATACCCGGCAGCGATGTCAACATCAGCAAATCTTTTGTTGTATTCCAGTACAGATCTAAAGTTCCCCACAAACGATTTTTTAAAAATCCGAAATCGAAGCCCAAGTTGCGCGTAATCGTTGTTTCCCATTTCAGGTCCTTATTTGCCATTTGCTCCGTTGAAAGGTCATAAGACGATGAATACTGGTTATTCAATATGTATTGATGCCGTAAATCAGTTTCAGAAGTCCATGTTTGTGACCATAAATCCGAACTGATACCATCATTTCCCACCGTACCATAAGACAAACGGACTTTCAGATTATCTAACCATTCTCTGGTTCCTTCCATAAAAGGTTCTTCTGACAGACGCCACCCAAAAGCCACAGCCGGAAAATATCCCCAACGATGTTCAGGAGAAAACTTAGAAGAACCATCGGCACGGAATGTCAGTGTCAGCAAGTAACGATCCAGCATTGCATAATTAGCACGGCCGAAGAACGAAAGAATGCGTCCAGGAATATCTACTCCTGAAGAAAATTTACTTGTTCCATGTTCAGCATCATATTGGTTAACCATGGCAAAAGCATTATCTTTTGTGAAATTGGATGGGAAGTGGCTGGCTGAAATCGACATTCTACTTCCACCCGAATCTGTTACCTCATGACCTAATAGAATGTTCAGGCGATGTTGTTCTGGCAAAAAATTAAAGTCATAGCTGACTGTATTCGTCCAACGCAGCCCCCAACTGTCGCGTTTCGTATATGTCACATTTCCCGCATACAACTTGGCACCGCTCTCGTCATCCAAATAATTATTATAAATAGCTCCTCCCCATATTTTATCTTGTCCCCATGACTGGTTCAACGTAAAGTCTGTATGATAAGCCAGACCATCCAACAATCTCCAATTTAAGGACAACGTACCACGAAGTCTCTGTTTGATATATAACGGGTCATAATCCCCTATACGGGCAACCGGACTATAAGTATCCCAACTGGACTGGCGTCCATACATTTCCATATTACCTTCGCGCAAAACATTCAAGTCTCCCAAAATATGCTCGGTCGCAATCGGGCGGAACCGATAAGAAGAAGAAAGCAACGAGCCTGAACCATTTGTTGTCCCTTCGTCCCCCAAGGTACGTATATCAGTATAACGGGCATCCAGGTTAATATCCAAATTGTCACATAATTTCTGATTAACCTTCAGCGAAACACCTCCACGCTTTGCATACGAGTTAAGTTTCATACCTTGCTCATCCATATAGTTCACAGCAAACAGGACCTTGGTCTTCTCCGTACCTCCACTAACAGACAAATCATGGTTATGAGACACAGAACTGTTATATACGTCTTTTTGAATGTCGCAATTCGCTACCTGACGATAACTTTCTATACCTCGCGTATTACTACCAGAATAATCACCGATACCATACAATTTTTCGAATGGCAAACGATAGGCATCACCACTAGCCGCTGCATTTCCCCAAACGAATGATAAATAGTCATAGGGGTCTAATGTTCTCAGGTATTTGGTCGGTGTATTAAACTTCACATAACCATTGTAAGAAACAGACACCTTCCCTTCTTTCGCTCCCTTTGTCGTTACCAGAATGACTCCGTTGGCACCACGTGCACCATAAATGGCAGTAGAAGATGCGTCTTTCAAGACATCAATGCTTTCCACCTGATCAGACGGGATATCATTTAAGGAGTTCACTGTCACGCCATCCACCAGAATCAAAGGTTCATTACTTTGCGAAATAGAACCACCCCCTCTCACACGGATGGAAATCGCCGCGTCAGGACGCCCGTCTTGCGATGTAATATTCACCCCTGGAAGTTTGCCCTGCATAGCTTGTGCTACGTTAGAAACAGGCATAGCAGATACGGCCTTACCAGTAACCGAAGCTACAGATCCTGTTAAATCTTTACGTTTAATTGTTTGATAACCAATAACCACAACTTCATCAAGAAGCTTATTGTCACTCTCCATCTTTATAGCAAATGTATTTTGGCTACCAACTTTTACGTTCTGGGTTTTATATCCGATATAAGATATTACCAATGTTGCATTTACCGGAACTCCTCCCAATATGAATTTACCATCCAAATCTGTTATAGTACCAATAGTCGTTCCTTGCACTAAGACCGATACCCCTATCATAGGTTCCCCCGTTTCATCAATTATCGTACCGGTTATTTTATTTTCATCCGTCACCTTCCCCTTCAATACTTTCATCTGCTGTCCAGTATCCCCTGTGAACTTATCGGGGCATTTCATCAACATGATATTTTTGCCTTCCATGGCATATCGGATGTCCGTGCCCTTAAACATCTTATCAAGGACTTCTGAAATGGGACGTTCTTTCGCATCTATACTGACGAGATGTTTTGAGTTTATATCCTTGATATCATAGACAAACAAATAGTCTGTCTGTTTCTCTATTTCGCTGATGATATGAATGGGAGAAGCTTGATTGACAATGATAGTCACACGCGTATTCTGAGAATAAGATTCCGTCGCATACGCCGTTCCAACAGATAGGAAGAGTGCAAGCAATGTATTCTTCATAATTGGAGATAAATGTATAAATTTCTGGTGTAAATTATGATTCATATAAGTATTAAAATTTAAGTTTTCGTTTAGGTTTTAAACTTAAGATTATCTAAGGGACGGATGAGTGTTGGCCATTCATGTCCCACAGATGGGCTGATGTTGGCGCATCAGCCCATCTGTTTTTCATGGTTGTTCTTATCTCATAGGCTAGCTGATTTATAAAAGAGTTAATATATGGTGATTAAATTTTTGCTGTCGTCCCGTTCGTAATCGAAATGATTGTTGAGTTGAAGCACCCGTAAGACATGTTCAATGCCATCGCCAATCCTGAACTTGCCGGTATAACGGCGGTTCAGCAGAGAACGGTTGTGAACCTCAATCGTTACATCGAAATACAACTCCAACTTCCGGATAATCTCACTCACCGGCATGTCTTCAAAACTCAAAATGCCTTTTCGCCATGCAAAATGGCTATAATCGTCAATAGCTCCCTGCACCAATCCGGAATTTTCACGCCGTGCATACGTACCGGGGGCAAGTCGTACAATCGTTTGTGAAGAGCCCGGAGAACTGATATCAACTGAACCATTCATCAGATCCGTCTGCCATTCATGTTCCTTCGCATAGGCCAAAACATTGAATTCTGTACCCAACACGCGAATGTCATATTTCCCAGTTTCAACAACAAAAGGTTTACCCGACTGATGGACAACCTCAAAGTAGCCTTCTCCATCTAACCGGACCTTGCGCTCCTTATCCTTGAAATGACTGGGAAAGAACAATCTACTCCCGGAGTTCAGCCAGACTTTCGTCCCATCAGAAAGCAATAGCTCCACACGCTGACCTGCAGGTACAAAAACCTGTTGCACGGTCTCTTCCACTTGAGCATTTCGGAAATATCGCCAAGTCACCGTACTCAGTAGGACGACAATCAACACGGCTGCTATTTTCAGCCCTACTCTCCAAATCTGAAAGGAAGAGAAAAACGAAGGTTTACTTTCCTCCGGCATAGACGGAGCCTCCTGCCAAAGCATCATGTCGTGCAACCTGTGCAAGGATAAATATTCGCGCCGATGTTCCGGGTCGGCTGCAATCCATTCTACCACCTCTTTCTTTTCTGCATCGGTGGCACATCCGGCTATGTATCTTGTCAATAATTGTTGGTCCATAAGTTCTGCTTTGTTCATATAACGACTCAACATGACACCTCCCTAAACAGAAAAGTACTTTTTTCATTTCCTATACCTTTCACCCTCCCCTCCCTTAAAGAACAGCCCCGAATTGCATCCAATCTGTCAATTTGTCAAAGTGTCAAACGAATTGCCTGAGAAGGACCTTCTTCGTACCAAACTATTTGTTGGTGAACAGAACGGGCATTCTCAGGCGGTTTGCGAAATACACAATCACACTGTTTTTTCACATCAGCGGTGCAGCAAGCACACATATATCTGGAAATGGAATCAATTTGAAAAGCAAAACAGTAACATCACTCAACCTATCACACTTCTTCAAATGATAATTTCCCCGACAAACTAGAGGTGAAAAGAAGGAAACAAACGTTTTGTTAAGCAAAACAATGTATTCAAAACATAAAACACCAATGTTTGACCGATGAAACAATATTGTTTGACGACCCAAACAATATTGTTTCACGTTCCAAACAATATTGTTTCACGTTCCAAACACAAGTGTTTGGCGTGTCAAACACTTGTGTTTGCTCGTTAAAATACAATTTTTATTGCTAACTTAGCAAAAATCAATAAGGGATACAGAAGATAAGAGTTAATAAAATTTCACGTTTTCCGCTAGATTCTCTCATTTTCCCAAAATGCGCGTTAGACCCAAAAGGGGAAATCCGCAATTCCGTCAAGCATTTAACCTAAAATAGCAATAAAATGCCAGGTACAAGAGAAGGCAGACAATCCCCCATTCAATAATAAAACAACAAGTAGAACAACGGCAGATAGTCTTTCAAACTGACGCGAAGCACCTTCAGGGCTTTACCGATGTGATACTCCACACTCTTGACCGACAGGCCTACCGCTTCGGCAATCTCCTTGTTGCTGCGGTTCTCAAAGCGGCTGAGCATGAAGATGTGACGGGTCTGTTCGGGGAGGGAGGACAAGGTCTGGCGGATGATGTGGGTCACCTCTTTGGAGAAAATCTCGTCGGGGTTGCAGGCTTCGAGGGTGGACAGACGGATGGACAGCTCCTGCATACGCCAGGCTTCCAGCTCACTGCACGAACGCAACTCCACCTCCCGGTGCTTCAGATAGTCGAGAGACTTGTGCTTCAGGATGGTCAGCAACAAGGGGAGGACAGCCTCCTGGGCGACCGGGCTCTCCTTCAGCCTCTCCCACAACTTGATCAACGACTCCGAGGTGATGTCTTCCGCCACCAAATCGTCGTGCACGTAAGACTTGGTAAAATAGAAAGACCGTTTATACAGACTCGTATAGATTTGACTGAACGAGTCGGCAGTGTATCCGTTCATGTGTATTCTCCTTAAAAACTTGACACAGCAAAAGTATATCATTTCCCGAGAAACACCAAAAGGGACAGCCTGCTCTTTCGGAGACGAACGACAGTGAGTTTCCACATTCACACTTTTCAGCACACCAAACAAACTTTCTTCCTTACATCGTTTGTATTTCATCGAAATATCCTATCTTTGTCAGAAGGAAAAACAAGTAAAACTGTTTTTGATAGGTGATTATAGTTTTTTAGATTGTGTTTGTGTTGAGGGAGGGATGTCGTGATGACATTCCTCTCTCTCTTTATGCCCACATGGATGTTGATTGTTTTCTAGGGCTTCTTCTGCTGACGGATGCTGAAGTGATGCATCTCGTCCCGGTATTCATAGTGCACCTCCAGCCCCGACAGTTTGCAGATACCGGCGACAATGGACAGTCCCAGTCCGGTCGAGCCTTCCTGCTTGCTCCCCTTGTAGAAACGTTCGAAGATTTTTGTATGGTCAAGCGGATGCCGGACACCCGTGTTGCTGATGCAGAAGGTATCCGCCGTCAGGGTGATGACCAGACGGCCGCCGTCGGTGTTGTGGACGAAGGCATTCTTCAGCAGGTTGGTCACGAGGGTCACGGCGAGCGTCTCGTTGAGGACAAACGTCAGCCTCGCCTCTTCACGGACGCTGACGGCAATGTCCCGGTATTCATAGACCTCGCAGTAGTCATCCAGGTAGCGGCGCACAATGTGGTTGAAGCAGACGGGACGGACGTCGGCAAACTGCTCGTTCTCGATTTTCGACAGCAACAGGAGCGACTTGTTGAGCTTCGTGATGTGCTCCAGGGTCTGGTGTGTCTTTGCCAGCTCCTCCAGCTGTCTCTCCGTGATGTCCTCATCCTCCATCAGCATCTCCAGACGGTTGCGGCAGATGGCAAGCGGCGTCTGCAACTCATGCGAGGCATTGCCGATGAAACGCTTCTGCTGCTCGAACAGCTGTTCGTTGCGGGCGGCATAGAGGTTGGCGGCATCGTAGAGGGTACGGAACTCGGTGATGGTGTTCCGGTTGGGGAGCGGCTCGTTCTTCTGCCCGACGCGGTAATGCCTGAACCAGTCGAGCAGGCGGTAGAGCGGCTGCATGCTCCGGTAGAACACATAGATGTTGAGCACGATGATGATGACCAGCAACGTGGCATAGAGCAGGCTCGTCCAAATCAGGATGGAGTGTATCACGTCACGCTTCTCGATGGTGGGCGTCATCACCACCAGCTGAAAATACTCCCCCGCCTCATTCTCGAAGATGGTCCTCAGGATACGTGCCGGCTCGGTCTCCCGTTTCTCCTCGATGTAGACCATCTCGTCGGCATACTCGATGCTCGGGTGTGTCATGGCATAGTGCCCGTCCACCCGGACGAGGTAGTACTGGTTGTTCGAGCCATTGTCTTTCGACGGAAGCTGCTCGCCGCTCAAGGCACGGATGATGATGGTCTCCGAGTAATCCTCCAGCGAGTCGTCCACCTCGTCGTTGATTTCATCAATCATCGCCACGTAGAAGAGCACCGCCCACACCGACAGTATCAGGGTGACGGCAACAGACAGACGGAGTGTGACGTGTGATATGAGTTTCATGCTTCCCGGGTGAATTTATAGCCGAAGCCGTAGACAGCCTTGATTTCGGCAGTGGCTCCTGCCGCCTTCAGCTTCTTGCGCAGGTTCTTGATTTGTGCATAGATGAAGTCATAGTTATCCACCTGGTCGATGTGGTCTCCCCAGACCGACTCGGCAAGGGTCGACTTGTTGACCAGCCGTTCGGGACGGTTCATGAAGTAGAGCAGGATGTCATACTCCTTGCGGTTCAGCTCCAGTTCCCTTTCACCGACGAACACCTGGTAGGTGTCAGGTGCCACGGTGATGTTGCCGCAGGTGATGCGGTTCTCTCCCCCATGATGGTTCCGGCGGATGACACTCTTGATGCGTGCACTCAGCTCCGCCAGATGGAAAGGCTTCGCCAGGTAGTCGTCGGCACCCAGGTCAAGTCCCGTCACCTTGTCCTCGATGGAGTCCTTGGCAGAGATGATGATGACATTCTCCTTCTTCCGCATCTTCTTCAGCTCCTCCAGCACAGCCAGCCCGTTGCCGTCCGGCAACATGATGTCTAGCAGGACACAGTCATAGTCGTACGTGCCGATTTTCATCATGGCAGTCCGGAAGTCGGGAGCACACTCCACGACATATCGTTCTTTCTCCAGCGAACGCTGCATCAGTTCGCGCAAGGAGGCTTCGTCTTCAATGATGAGCAGTTTCATAGATAAATAACGTGAGTTCGATATAAGAGCTTAAATTAGTTGTTTGAAAATTAGGAACATAGCGATAAAAGCATTAAATTTATAGTGTCCAAGTATAACATTTAAGCGA